>Ga0335076_10000039_pt1 | contig 108537 bp, 89 predicted proteins | sample Lox_Sample_25_FD_206717 | JGI IMG/M metagenome (GOLD analysis project Ga0335076, IMG submission 206717) | Soil microbial communities from Loxahatchee National Wildlife Refuge, Florida, United States - Lox_Sample_2.5 | ecosystem: Environmental > Terrestrial > Soil > Wetlands | place: USA... | reverse complement strand
TCGTCGCCGTCGACGAAGCGCACTGCATCTCGCACTGGGGCCACGACTTCCGGCCCGAGTACCGCATGCTGCGCGAGCGTCTGCCGCAGCTGCGGCCCGCGCCGGTCATCGCGCTCACGGCGACGGCGACGCCGCTCGTGCAGCGCGACATCGCCGAGCAGCTCGGCATCGAGAAGGCGGGCCGCTACATCCACGGCTTCCGGCGCACGAACCTGGCGCTCGAGCTGGTCGAGACGCCGCCGTCCGCGCGCGACTCCGCGACCGAGAAGCTGTTGCGCGCGCCCGAGCGCCGCCCCGCGATCGTGTACGCGCCCACGCGCAAGAAGGCCGAGGCGCTGGCCCGCCGGCTCGCGCGCCACTTCCCCGCCGCCGCCTACCACGCGGGCATGGCCGCGCGCGACCGCGACGAGACGCAGGCGCATTTCCTCGCGGGCCGGCTCGACGCGATCGTCGCCACCATCGCGTTCGGCATGGGCATCGACAAGGCCGACGTCCGCACCGTGGTGCACACGGCGCTGCCGTCGAGCGTCGAGAGCTACTACCAGGAGATCGGCCGCGCGGGCCGCGACGGCAAGGCAGCGCGCGCGGTGCTCTTCCACGGCTTCGTCGACCTGCGCACGCACGAGCACTTTCTGGCGCGCGACTACCCCGAGCCCGACGTGCTGGAGCGCGTGTTCCGCGCGCTCGCGACGCGCTTCGAGCCGCGCGTCGAGCTGCAGCGCGAGCTGCGCATGGATCCGGACCAGCTCGAGAAGGCGCTCGAGAAGCTGTGGATCCACGGCGGCGCGGAGGTCGACGCCGACGACCGCAGTGCGCGCGGCAAGCCGGGCTGGCGCGCGCCCTACGAGGCGCAGCTGCGCCACAAGCGCGCGCAGCTCGACCAGATCCGGCGCTTCGCCGAGAGCCGCGGCTGCCGCATGGTGCACCTGGTGCGCCACTTCGGCGACGAGGACGACGACGGCGCGCCGTGCGGGCTGTGCGACATCTGCGATCCGGCCGCGGCGCGCGCGTTGGCTCTCGCGCCGCCCGACGCCGCGCAGCGCGAGCAGCTCGAACGGATCGTGCTGGCCCTGCGCGAACGCAACGGCCAGGCCGCGGGCAAGCTACACCGAGAAGTGTTCGGCGACTCGCTCGACCGCCACGACTTCGAGGGACTCGTCGCCGGGCTCGTGCGCGCCGGGCTCGCGACGGAGGAGGCCGACGAGTTCGACCGCGACGGCGAGACCATCGCCTTCTCGCGCATCCGCCTCACGCGCGCGGCGCGCGAGGGCCCGCTCGAAGCGCTCGACGCCGTGCGCATCGCCCGCGCGGCGGAGCCGGAGCGCGCGCCGCGCAAGCGCAAGCGCGGGCGCGGCCGCGCCGGCGGTGCGCGGCCTGCACCGGCCCGCGGCGGCGCCGAGCCGGCCGCCGTCGACGGTGCGCTGCTGGTGGCGCTGCAGCGCTGGCGCAACGCCGAGGCCAAGCGGCGGCGCATTCCGGCGTTCCGCGTGCTGACGAACGCGGCGCTCGAGGGCATCGCGGCGAGCCGGCCGCGCGACGAGCGCGAGCTCCTCGCCGTGAAGGGCATCGGGCCCGCGCTGGCGGCGAAGTTCGGCGCGGAGCTCCTGGAGCTCGTGGCGAAGAGCGCCCCATGATCGCGCGGGCGGCCTGCCCGCGCTCCGTCTAGCGGATCCGCGACTTCGCGACGTGCGAGGCGATCGCCTCGACCAGCTTGCCGAAGAGCGGCCGCGGCAGGTCGTGGCCCATGCCCGGGATCTCGAGCAGCTGCGCGCCCGCGATCGCCGCTGCGGTGTGGCGGCCGCCTTCCGGATGCACGAGTGGATCGTCGAGGCCGTGGATGACGAGCGTCGGCGCGCGCACCGCGGCGAGCCGCGGGCTGCGGTCGCCATGCGCGAGGATCGCCGCGAGCTGACGCGCCTGGCCTTCGGGATGATGCGAGCGGTCGTACAGGACGCCGGTGCGCTCGCGCACCATCGCCTCGTCGAACGGGTAGCCGGTACCGCTGATGAGCTTCCACGTCTCGACGCCCGCGTCGATCGTCGCGTCCCGTCCGACGGGCGGAGGGCCCGCGAGGCGCGCGATGAGCTCGGGCTTCGCCTGCGGCAGGTTCGGCGCGCCCGTCGACGACATGATCGACGTGAGGCTCGCGACGCGCGACGGGTGCCGGTACGCCACCGTCTGCGCGATCATGCCGCCCATCGACGCGCCGACCACGTGCGCGCGCGGCAGCTCGAGCGCGTCGAGCAGCCCCGCCGCGTCGTCGGCCATGTCGTCGAGCGTGTAGGCCACCGACACCGGCTTCCCGGAGGCCACGTCCAGCATGAGCTGCGGCAGGTTGGGCGCGCCGTGCGCGTCGAAGTGCGTCGACAGGCCGATGTCGCGGTTGTCGTAGCGCACCACGTAGTTGCCGCGGTCGGCGAGGCGCTGACAGAACTCCTCGTCCCACAGCAGCATCTGGCCGCCGAGGCCCATGACCAGCAGGATGGGCTCGCCGCTCTTCGCGCCGAAGGAGTCGTACTCGATCTGGATCCCGTTCGCGTTGGCTCTGGGCATCCGCCGATCATCCGCCCCGCGCGACGCGGCCGTCAAGCGCGGGCGCCGGGTCCGCCGGCTGCGGTGCGGCGAGCTCGGCCGCGATCTGCGCACGCAGCTCGGGCAGGTTGTCCTCGAGCAGCTTGCGCACCCCCGCGCTCCAGGTGGAATCGGCGTCGGAGTAGCGGGTGAACTCGACGTAGGCGACGTCGGGAGGCTCGTGCTCGACCACGCGAGCGTAGAGCGCGAGCGCGGCCGCGGAGCGCCGATGGCCGTACTGGCAGTGCACGAGCACGCGGTCGCCGCGCAGCCGCGCGCGCTCGATCTCGGCGACCGCCTGCGCGAGCGCGGCCAGCAGCGCCGAGCGCGGCTGCTCCACCGGCAGGTGCACGTAGCGGATGCCGAGCTTCGCGGCGGCGGCGCGCTCGGCCGCGGAGCCCGCGGCCTTGTCGTGGTCGGCGTCGGTCAGGTCGAGCACCGTGCCGATGCGCTGGCTGCGCAGCACGTTCACGGCGTCGGGCGACGGAATGGCGCCGCTGCGGTACAGCCAGCCCGCGCGCGCCTCGGTCCAGTTGTCCGGCAGCGGCGACACGCCGAAGAGCCGCGCGACGCGCGGCACGGCGAACGGCGCCGCGGCGAGCGCGAGCGCCGCGAGCGCGGCGAGTGCGCGGCGGCGAGTCACTCGAAGTCTCTCTCGAGCACCGTGCGCCGCCCGTCGCGTTGCGCGTTCTGGATCGCGCGGTCGCACAGGCGCCGCAGCTCGTCCGACAGCACCGGCGCGACCGCGTCCGACGTGTTCATGCCCGAGCGCTCGCGCACGTAGGCCTTCAGCTTCGACACCACGACGAGGACGTCCTTCTCGACCTCGGGCGCGGGCGGCGGGCGCGGCGTGGCCGGGCGCACGGCGACGGGCGCCGGCTTCGGCTTCGCCGCCGCGGCAGGCGCAGGCGAGGCCTTCTGCGCACTCGCTTCCGCCGCCTGCTCGCGCAGGAATGCCTCGCGCGTCGGCGCGCGCCGCTCCTCGGCCCAGGCCTCGCGATGGTTCATGAGCGGCAGGTGAGCGTCCCAGCACGACGTGCTGCAGAACGCGAGCCCCGTGCGCTTGCGATTGCACGTGGACACGTTGCACACCCAGTAGGTCGCCGCGAACGCGATCTCGCGCTTGCAGCTGCTGCAGCGCCGCCAGGCGCCGCCGTCGGCCGTCATTCCCCCTCCTCCGCGCTCGCCAGCATAGCTCTCCGTGCGCAACTCCGACGCACGCGCCGGCGCCCGGCTTCGCCCGCGCGCGACTTGGGCCGACTTCTGCACACGGCTTTGGAAATCAAGCGCCACGCGCGCCGGGCCGATACCGCAACCGACATGATCGGCGTCACGTTGGGCAGCTACGAGATCACCGAGAAGATCGGTTCAGGCGGCGTCGGCGACGTCTACAAGGCCGTCGACCACCTGCTCGGCCGCAACGTGGCCCTGAAGTTCCTGCGCCCGAGCCTGGCCGACTGCGCAGAAGTGGTGCAGCGCTTCCACGCCGAGGCGCGCACGCTCGCGCAGCTCGTCCACCCGAACATCGCGGTGCTCTACTGCATGATGCGCGAGGCCGAGCACCTGGCCATGGTCATGGAGTACGTCGAGGGCCGCACGTTCGGGCACCTGCTCGAGGGCGGCGCTCTGGCGCCCGAGCGCGCGCTGCCGCTGCTCTTCCAGGCGCTCGAGGGCATCGGTCAGGCGCACGCGGCAGGCGTGATCCACCGCGACATCAAGCCGTCGAACTTGATGCTCGGCGCGAACGGCTGCGTGAAGGTGATGGACTTCGGCGTCGCGCGCTGTCTCGGCACCGTGCGCCAGACGCGCGACGGCCACATGATCGGCACGGCGCAGTACATGTCGCCGGAGCAGGTGCGCGGGCTCGAGAGCGATGCGCGCTCCGACGTGTACGCGCTCGGCGTGCTCGCGTACGAGATGCTCACGGGACAGGTGCCGTTCGACTCCGAGAGCGAGTACGAGCTGTGCCGCGCGCAGATCGAAGAGACGCCGCGCCCGCCGCGCGAGCTCGCGCCGAGCCTGTCGCCCGAGCTCGAGAGCGTCGTGCTGCGCGCGCTCGAGAAGGACCCCGCGGACCGCTTCCAGAGCGCGCACGCGCTGCGCGAGGCGCTGCAGGGCGCCGCGCCGAGCGGCGAGCGCGTACACGACCCGAGCCGCGTCGACACCGTCTTCTGCGCGACACCGATGCGTGTAGAGGTGCAGGCGTCGCAGACGCCGCCCACGCTGCCCACGCCCGTGCGCCCGCGCCGCGTCGCGCTGCGCCGCTTCGGCCTGGCGCTGCCCGCCGCCGGGCTCGCGCTCACCGCGCTGCTGTTCGGCGCGAAGCTCGTGCGCGGCACGCCGGCGCCGGTGTCGCACGCTGCGCCCGTCGTCGCCTCCGTTCCGCGAACGTCGCCTCCGCTCCCGGCGCGCGCGCCCGTCGCCGCGCCTCACGCGACCCGCCGAGCCCCGCTTTCGCGCGCGCGCGACGTGCGTGTGAGCGACCCCCCGAAGTCCGAAGCCCCGCCGGCCGACGAGATGTCGAGCGGCAGCGGTCCGAGCGGGGGGAACGGTTGGGTGATCCGCAGGTAATCGGCGCGCGCATCCTCGCGATCGCGCTCGTCTGCTCTGCGTGCGCCTGGCTGCCCGAGCCGCTCGAGCGCCCCTTCCGCAAGCCGGGCGTCCGGCTGGTCGACTTCCCCGAGAAGGTCAGCCAGCAGTTCGACTGCCCCAGCCAGAAGCTGCCCTGGTTCAAGCTCGAGACCCTCGAGGTCTGGCCCAAGCGCATCGACGCGGGCAACGAGCTCGGCCACCGCATGATCTACGTGCTGTGCACGGACGGCCCGACCGACGTGGTGACGGGCCGGCTCGACACGAAGATCATGTACCGCGGCCAGCCGATCCTGCGCGAGTCCGACGCCTCCTACGACCTGCGCGCAGGCCGCTGGTCGATCGACGTGTTCGTCACCGTGCCGCCCGATGCGCCCGAAGGCCTCTACGCGCTGCAGCTCGACTTCAAGAGCGCCACGGTGAAGTTCAGCCGCAGCGAGACCTTCGCGGTGTCGGCGAAGCCGCCGCCCGCCGCTCCCGCGACCGCCGACGCGAGCAAGCCCGACGCGACGAAGAAGAAGTGAGCTAGCTCGCGCGCGACTCCGCGGCGTCGTGGCCGTTCGCGCCGGGCCGCGCGTGCGCCAGCTGGCGCAGCGCCCGGAACGACAGGTCGATCGCGCCCACGAACTCGCGCAGATCGGGCATGAGATCGTAGTCGCCGTTGAAGCCCCAGCAGAGCTTCCCGTTCATGCTCATGAGCGCGATGCCGAGCCCGAGCCGGTCGACCAGCGGCACGTGCGGGAAGACCTCGGTCATCTCCGCGCCCAGCATGTACATCGGCGTCTGCGGACCCGGCACGTTCGTGACGACCAGGTTGAACGGCAGGAGCCGCGCGATGTTCCGCGCGCCCAGCGCGAGCAAGGTCGATGGCGTGTACTCGGCGGCCTGCGTCAGCACCTCGGCGCCGACGGCGCTCTTCGACTCCTTGAGCCGGGTGGTCTTCTCGATGATCCGCGACAGCTGCGCGCGCGGATCCGGCTCGTCGATCGGCAGCGGCACGATCCACGCCGACACGCGATTGCCGAGCGCGCCCCGCTGATCGTCCGAGCGCACGGACACGGGCGCCATCACGCGGAAGTCGAGGCGGTCCGGGTTCACGTGGCGCGCGCGCAGGAACGAGCGCACGGCGCCGGTCACGATCGTGAGCACCAGGTCGTTGAGCGAGCCGCCGAGCGACTTGCGCATCTGCTTCAGGTCGGCGAGCTCCAGCTCGAGCCAGTCGAAGCGGCGGTGCGGGCCGATCTCGCGGTTGAGCGGCGTCTCCGACGGCAGCCGCAGGCTGCCACCCAGCGTCTCCTGAAGGGCGCGCAGGCGCGTCATCAGGTCGAGCCGCACGTCCTCGGCCTGGCGCACCAGGCTCACGGCGCCGCGCAGGATCTCGAACGGCAGGAACGCACGCCGCGTCCACTCGTGGCGCAGGAGCTCGAACGAGGACGGTGCGGGCCGCGGCACCCAGGTGGGCTCCTCGGGGATCGGCTCGTCGGGGTCCGTCGACATGAGCACGCGCATGATGTCGACGCCGGACACGCCGTCGATCATGCAGTGGTGCGTCTTCGAGATGATCGCGAAGCGGTCGCCCTCGAGGCCTTCGACGACCCACATCTCCCACAGCGGCCGGTCGCGGTCCAGGTGCTGCTGCATCACGCGCCCCGACAGCCGCTTCAGCTGCTCGTCGGTGCCCGGCCGCGGCAGCGCGGTGTGGCGCAGGTGGTAGTCCAGGTTGAAGTTCTCGTCGTCGACCCAGACGGGGTGATTCTCGAACGGGATCCACGCGAGCTTCTGGCGATAGCGCGGGATGCGGTGCAAGAGCGCCGCAACCAGCTTGCGGATGCGGCCCGCGTCGACGCCGCCGCCCTCCATGCGCAGCGGACCCGTCTTGAAGATCTGGGTCGCCGCGACGTGCATGTAGCTGTTGGGCTTCTCGAGCAACAGGAAGGAGTTGTCGAGCGCCGTCAGTCGATCGTAGGCATAGCGCGCCATCGGGGGGTCCTCCGCGCCACTTGTCGTTCTTCCGGTTAGTCGCATCGACCGATCTTGTCAATCGGTGCTGCGGCCCTTCTCGCAAGCCAGCGGCGCGCAGCGGCTCAGGCGTTCGGAGGGGCGCCTTCGAGGCGCTCGAGCAACAGGCGCGCCGCCTTCATCGCGTAGCGGCCGAAGCCGAGCGGGCGCAGGATCGCGAGCGCCTGGCGGGCGTGGCTCTCCATGGCGGCGGCGTCGCCGCGCTCGTGCGCGAGCTCGGCGAGCCCGAGGTGCGCTCGGCCTTCCGCGGAGTGACAGCCGATCTCGGCGCCGCGCGCGAGCGCGTCGCTGAACGCGCGCTCCGCTTCGGCGCGGAACTCGGGCCCGCTGGCGAGCGCGACCATGCCGGTCATCACGGCGCCGCGCGCCTGGCGCAGCCGGCCGCCCGAGCGCTCGACGCGGCCTTCGGCGATGCGCCGCGCGCGGCGCAGCTCGCCGACCTCGAGCAGCGCCTCGACGATCGAGTCGGAGTTGACGCCGAGGTCGCCGCTCGCGAACAGGCCCTTCTCGAGCCGGTCGAGGTCGGCCTGCGTGGCGTTCCGCTCGCCGCGGTCCGCGCGCGCGAGCATCAGCGCCGCGGTCGCGCCGCGCACGGCCGCGAGGTTCTGGATCTGCTCGGCGATGGGCAGGGCGACCTCGGCCCAGTACTCGGCCTTGGCGGCGTCGCCGCGCGCCGTCGCCACGGACGCGAGGATCGACGCGCTCGCCGACTGCATGGTGCGGTTGCCCGCGGCCGTCGCGCGGGCATAGAGATCGACCGCGTCCGCCTCCGTCTCGTCGAGGTGATCCGACTCGAGCAGCATGCGGTTCCGGAAGTATCTCGTGCCGAGATAGATGTCGCTGTTGCGGTCCGCGTGACCGGCAGCGACGAGTGAGTCGATCACGGCGTCGACCTGGCGGCGCGCCTCGTCGAAGCGAGCGTCGAGCAGGTACGCCCAGACGAGCCCGCGGCTGATCTTCGGCATCTGCGCGAGCAGCCCCGCGCGGTGGGCCACCGCGACGCCGCGCTCGGCCAGCTGCACGCCTTCCGCGAAGCGGTCGCTCGTGCCGTTCAGCACGATGATCCCGTAGTTCACGAGCAGCGGCGCGAGGGACTCGTCGTCGCCGAGCTCCTCGGCCAGAGCGATGCCGGCGCGCGTGGCCTGCTCGTCGCGCTCGGAGCCCGCGTCGCCGTACACGACGGCTGCACCGCTGATCCCGACCGCGGCGCGCAGCGCGAGCCGCTTCGCCTCGGGGCTGGGCTCGCGCCGTTCGCCCAGGGTCAGCTCGGCGAGCTGCCATGCCTCGCGAAACAGCCGGATGGCATCGCCATACGACGGCACCGTCAACGCCTGCTGCGCGGCGTCGAGCAGCGCGGCGATCCCGCGCGCGCGGTCGTCGCCGCGCGCAAGGTGGTGCGCCGCGAGCGCGAGCGCGCGCCGCGCGTCGCCCGAGCGCTTCTCGCCGCGCGCCTCGGCTTCGAAGATCTGCGCGCAGCGGTCGTGCAGCTGGCGGCGCTCGCGCAGGAGCAGTCCTTCGTACGCGACCTCCTGCGTCAGGCTCTCGCCGAAGCGCAGCTCGCCGAGCTCGATGCTGCCGTTGCGGTGCAGGATCCCGCGCCGTTCCAGCTCGTGGAGCTCGGCCAGCACGTCGATCGGCTCGCCCTCGAGCAGCTTCTCGACGTGGCTGCGCGCGAACTGGCGCCCGAGCACCGACGCGACCTGCGCCACGCGCTTCGCCGCGGGCGAGAGCCGGTCGATGCGCGCGCCGAGCAGCTCGCCGATCGTGTCGGGGATGCGGATCTCCTCGGCGCTGCGCGTGGCGCGCACACCGGCGTCGCCGACCGCGAGCGTGCCGTCCTCGACGAGCGCGCGCGTGAGCTCTTCCAGGTAGAACGGGTTGCCGTCGGCCTTGCGCAGGATGCGCTTCTCGACTTCCGGCGGCACGGCACCGCCCGCGCGCGCCACGACGATGCGGGCGGCCTCCTCGTCGTGGAGCGGGCGCAGGCGCAGCACGGTCATCGCGGCGTTCGACTGCCAGCGCTGCTCGAAGTCGGAGCGGTGCGTGAGCAGGAACATCACGCGCAGCCCGCTCGCGCCGGCGAGCGATTGCTCGAGGATCTCGCGCGACGCGTCGTCGATCCAGTGCAGGTCCTCGAGGAGGATCACGACGGGCACGCGCTCCGACATGCGCTCGATCAGCCGCTCCACGGCCTCGAAGCTGCCCTGCTTCACGGAGTCGTCGGACGGCTTCTCGCCGGCCGCGGGAGTCACGCCGAGCATCCAGCACAGGTGCACGTAGTCCGGGTCGAGCGTGCCCTCCAGGTCGGTGAAGCGCGCCGCGATCTTGCGCTCCTTCTCGCGGTCGTCGTCGGTGGGCTCGAGCCCGAACCAGCGGTTGAACATCGCGTGCCAGGGCGAGTACGGAATGGCGCGCGTGAGCGACGAGCAGCGCGCCTCGAGCAGCTCGACGTCGCGGCCCTTCAGCTTCTTGCGGAACTCGTGCACGAGCCGCGACTTGCCCATGCCCGCGTCCCCGACGAGCGAAACGATCTGCGCGAGCCCGCCGCCCAGCGAGTCGAAGCAGCCCATGATCTGGCCGAGCTCGCCGTTGCGGCCGACGAGCGGCGTCAGCTCGCCCCGCTCGTGTGACACGAAGCTGTGTACGCGCTCGACGGGCGCTTCGACCTCGTGTGCGATCACGGGCTCGCTCTTGCCCTTCACCTCGAACGGGCCGAGCCGGCGCGCCTGGAAGCGCCCGCGCAAGAGCGAGAACGTGGCGTCGGAGACGAGGATGGTGCCGGGCTTCGCCAGCGACTGCAGCCGCGCGGCCAGGTTCGTGGTGTCGCCCGTCGCGGTGTAGTCCATCTTGAGCTCGTTGCCGACGGTGCCGGCGACCACGACGCCCGTGTGGATCCCGATGCGCGCGTGCAGCGCCGCGCCGCCGCTCGCCGTGAGCCGTTCCGAGAGCGCGCGCAGCTCGCGCTGGATCGCGAGCGCGGCGAGCACCGCGCGCTCCGGCGCGTCCTCGTGCGCGATCGGCGCGCCGAAGAGCGCCATGAGCCCGTCGCCCGCGAGCTGGTTCACGATGCCCTCGAAGCGGTAGATCTCGCCGAGCACGAGCTCGAGATACTGCTCGAGCAGGTCGCGGTACTCCTCGGGGTCCAGCCGCTCCGCGAGCGCCGTCGAGCCGACGAGGTCGCAGAAGAACACGGTCGCGCGCTTGCGCTCGCCGGCAACAGCGCCCGCGGCGCGGATGCGCTCGGCGAGCGTCTCCGGGATGTGGCGCGACAGGCGCGACAGGCGCACGTCGGCGGCAGGCGCCGCTGGCTCGGCGGGTACCGGAAGCGCCGGCGCCGCCGAGGCGGGCGCGATCGGCACGGGCGCAGCGGGCGCGGCGCTCGGCACCTCGCGGCCGCAGTCGGGGCAGAAGCGCCAGCCGGGCTCGAGCCCGGCGCCGCAGTGGCTGCACGGCACCTGCGCCGGCGCCCCGCAGCTGACGCAGAACTTGCGTCCGGCGAGGAGCTCCGCACCACAGCGCACGCACCGCATCTCGTTCACACCTTCGTTCCGGTCTCCACACCCGTCAAGCAGCGTCCGGGATACGATGCCGGCTCCCATGAAGCTGGTTACTTGGAACGTGAACTCGATCCGTCAGCGCGGCGAACGGCTGCTGGCATTCCTGGCGCGCCACGACCCCGACGTCGTCTGCCTGCAGGAGACCAAGGTGGCCGACGGCGATTTCCCGGCCGAGGCGCTGCGCGCCGCCGGCTACGGCGCGGTCACGCTCGGGCAGAAGGGCTACAACGGCGTGGCGATCCTCGCCAAGGCGAAGCTCACCGACGTGCGCGCGGGCTTCTGTGACGGCGGCGACGACGTGCAGGCGCGCTTCCTCGGTGCCACCGTCGCCGGCGTGCAGGTGTTCACCGCCTACGCGCCCAACGGCCAGTCCGTCGGCTCGGAGAAGTACGCGTTCAAGCTCGACTGGTTCGCGCGGCTGCGGAAGTACCTCGAGCGCGAGGCCGACCCCGCGCGCGAGCTCGCGCTCGGCGGCGACTTCAACGTCGCGCCCGGCGACCTGGACGTGCACGACCCGCTGCAATGGCGTGGCGAGATCATGTGCAGCGACGCCGAGCGCGCGGCGCTCGCCGACGTGGAGCGCTGGGGGCTCGTCGACTCGTTCCGCGCGAAGTACCCCGACAAGGTCGCGTTCACGTGGTGGGACTACCGGATGCTCGGCTTCCCGAAGAACCGCGGGCTGCGCATCGACCACGTGCTCGTGACGCGCCCGCTCCTGGCGCGCGTGCAGGACGTCGCGATCGATCGCGACGAGCGCAAGGGCAAGGGCGCGTCCGACCACGCGCCGGTGTTGGCGCAGCTCTCGTGAGCGCGCGCGCGGCGGCGGCGCTCGGCGCGCTGCTCTTCGGCGCGCTCGCGTGCGCTCGGCCGCGCGAGCCGATCACCGACTGCAACGCCGTCGGCGGCGCGCGGCCGGTCTGCGGCTTCCACAACCCCGAGGACCTGGCGCTCCTGCCCGGCGGGCGCGCGCTCGTCGCCAGTCAGCTCGGCTCGATCGACGGTTCGAAGCCCGGGAGCCTGGTCTTCTACGACCTCGCCACCGACGCCATCTCGCCCGCGTTCCCGACCGCGGAGGCCGCGCAAGCGGCGCCGTCCCCGGGCTGGGGCGACCCGCACTGTCCCGGCCCGCCCGGTGTGGCGTTCGATCCGCACGGGATCGACCTGGCTCTGCGCCCCGACGGCGCCCGCGTGCTCCTCGCGGTGAACCACGGCGGGCGCGAGTCGATCGAGCTCTTCGAACTGGCCGGCGCGCCCGACGCACCCGCGCTGCACTGGCGCGGCTGCGCCGTCGCGCCCGACGACGCGTCGCTGAACGCCGTGGCTGGGCTGCCCGACGGCGGCCTCGTGACGACGAAGATGACCTCGCGCACGCACCCCGTGCTGTCGCTGCTCGCCGGGCTGTTGCGCCTGCCGACGGGCTGCGTGCTCGAGTGGCAGCCCGCGACGGGCTTCCGCGAGCTCGCCGGCACGGGCGGCTCGGGGCCCAACGGCGTCGCGGTGTCGCGCGACGGCGAGGTGTTGTACGTCGACGAGTACTTCTCCGACCAGGTGCGCAAGATCGCGCGCCGCACCGGCGAGCTGCTCGACTGGGTGGAGGTCGCGAGCCCCGACAACATCCACTGGACGCCCCAGGGCTTCCTGCTCGTGGCGTCGCACAACGCGCCGTTCCTCGACATCTTCGCGTGCGCGGACCTCGAGCGCGGCCAGTGCCCGTTCTACTTCTCGGTGCTGGCCGTCGAGCCCAAGCGGCTCGTGCTGACGACGATCTACGAGAACGGCGGTCCGCCGATGGGCGCGGGCACGGTGGCCGTGCGCGCGGGCGACGAGATCTTCGTCGGCACGTTCGCGGGCGACCGCATCTTGCGCTTCACGCTCGCCGACTGGCTGCGGAAGTCACTCACCGGCGCGTAGCGGCGCCGGCTTTCCGAACAGCCAGCCCTGCCCGAACTGGATGCCCAGCGCGCCGAGCGTGCGCAGCTCCTCCAGCGTGTCGAGGCCCTCGCCGATGATGCGCGCGTTCATGTCGCTCGCGATCGTCTGGAATGCGCGCAGCATGTTCTGGCGCGCAGAGTCCTGGTCGATGCCGTGCACGAACGCGCGGTCGACCTTGATGTACTCGGGCGTGAGCTCGAGCACGGCCTCGAGGCTCGCGTAGCCGGCGCCCGTATCGTCGAGCGCGAACTGGAAGCCGAGCTTGCCGTAGTTGTCGCGCGCCTCGCGGAAGATGGCGTAGTTGTCGATCGACTCCTGCTCCGAGATCTCGAATACGACGTCGCCCGGCGCCAGGCCGCAGCGGTCGAGCGTCCGCGTGAGCGCGTCGGGCTGGAAGTTCGGGTCGTGGATCGCCGTCGGGCGGATGTTCATGAACAGCTTCGCGCCCGCGGGGAAGCCCGCCGCGCCCTCGACCGCCGCGCGCCGGCACTGGCAGTCGAGCTCGAACAAGAGGCCCTCTTCCGCGGCGACCGAGAACAGCTGCGCGGGCGACGTCAGGGTGGTGCCCTCGTTGCCGCGCACGAGCGCCTCGTAGCCGAACACCGTGAGCGACTTCGCGTCGACGACGGGCTCGTACACCGAGTGGAGCTTGCCCTGCAGGAGGATGTCGATGAACTCGCGGCGCTGCGCGCGGTTCACCAGGCGCGCGTTCAGCTCGGCGTCGGCGCGCGCCCGGTCGATCGCGGCGCGGATCTGCGTGAGCGGCGCGAGGATCGGGTTGCGCAGCGTGAACGCCGCGCCGATCGGCAGCGCGGGCAGCCGGCGCAGGTACGGATACGCGATGCGCTGCGCGTTGCGCGCGATGCGCTCGCGCGAGGCGCGCTCGAGCGCAGGGAGCTGCTTGCCGTGAAAGTCGCCGTCGCCGGCCGCGTGCGCGACGAACGCGACCAGCTCACCGCGGCCGAGCTCGCCACGCGCGAGCGGCACGCGCCGGCCGAGCACCTCGAGCGACGCTCCGCCCAGCACGTCGGCGAGGGCGGCGAGCGCGCGCGCGTGCGCCTCTTCGCCGTAGCGCGCCTCGACCTCGTCGAGCGCCGCGCAGTCGACGAACAAGACACCCAGCGCGCCCTGGCGAGAGAACTCCGCCGAGACTTCGCTGCAGAGCTCCGCCACCGTCGCCACTGCGCCCCTCTTGCCCGCGCTCTCGTCCATCGTATGCCCGGGCCGGTCCCGGGCCTTCCGGCGGATCGGCACCCCGCGGGAACAAGTGGAGGCGCGGCCGCTCAGAGCCCCTCGATGCGGCCGTACGCGCGCAGGCTGCGCAGCAGCGCCAGCGTGAGCTCTCCGCGCCATTCGCGCCGCGCGCGCTCCCAGTCGGCGGGGAAGCGGCCCTGCCAGGTCCAGTTGGGCGACCAGCCGCCGTCGGCCTCCTGGCGCCCGATCTCCCAGTCCAGGTTCGCGGCGGTCTCGGCGGCGAGAACCTCGGCGAGCGGCGCGTCGGGCGCTGGCGCGAGCTTCAGCGGCTTCGCGCAGTACCCGCTCCACGCGGCCGGCTCCCGCGTCACGCTCTCGGGCGCGAGCGCGCGCACGTGCGCGCGCAGCTCGGGCAGCGCCACGCTGGCGGCGTAGACGAGCGAGTCGGCCGGCACCGGCGCACGGAGCGCCCCCACGTGCGCGCGCACGCCGCGCTCGAGCGCCGTCACGAGCTCGCGCGGCGCCAGGCCGTCCCAGTGCAGCAAGTGCGAGAGCACGCGCGCGCTCGGGATGATCACGGGGTCCCACGGACCGCCGGGCCGGTGCAGCTCCCACGCCCAGTGCGGCGCGTGCGGGTGCGACTCGGCCGCCTGAGACACCGCGCGCCAGCCGGGCAGCTCGGGCTCGAAGCGCTCGACGAGCCAGAGGACCGCGCCGCGCACGAGAGGCTCGCTCGCCGGCGCGCCCGACTCACGCAAGAGCTCGAGCGCGGTCTCGGTCGCGAGCGGCGACGATTCGGGCTGGCGCAGGTCGGGCTCGAGCGCGCGCCCGAAGCCGCCGTCGGCGTTGCGGAACGCGGCGAGTGCGTCGAGCACGGGCCGCGCGGATGCGCCTTCGAAGTGCTGCGCGAAGCGCGCGCGTTCGAGCGGGCGCGCCTGGGCTTGGAGAAACGTCCTCGCCCGGGAGTACGCGGCGGCCGCGAGCTTCTTCATGCGGGCAGGCTAGCGGCGGCCTCGCCCGCGGCGCTTGGAAAAATCCGACGCGGAGGCGCGCCCGCGAGCTCGCGGAAGTCGCGGCACAGGTGCGCGTGGTCGAAGTAGCCGTGTGCGAGCGCGGCGTCGAGCGGATCCGCGCCCGCGGCGAGCGCGCGGTACGCCGCATGGAAGCGCACGATGCGCGCGTACGCCTTGGGGCCGACCCCGACGCGGGCGCGAAAGAGCCGTTCGAGCCGGCGCACGCCCACGCGCTCCGCGTCCGCGAGCGCTGCGATCCGCACCGTGCCGCGCGTCCTGCGGAGTGCTAACACCATTCGGTGTAGGAGCGCGTCGTCCTCGTCCGGCGCGCGCAGCGCGCCGGACCACTCGGCGAACGCCGCCTCGATCGCCGCGCCCCGCTCCCGCGCGTCCCGGGCGTCGCGCACGCGCGCGCAGAGCGCATCGGCCCGCGCGCCCACGAGCTCGCGCAGCTCGGGCGCTTCGTCGGCGAGGGCGTGCGCGGGCAGCCGGAACAGCCGCGCCGCCGCGCCCGGGCGCAGGCGCAGCGCCACGTTGTCGCGCGCCTCGGGGTTCGGCACGAACAGCGGCCGCGTCTTCAGGCCGAACACGTGGGCGGTGCAGGCGCCGCCGCTCAGCGCGCTGAACAGCACGTCGACGCCGCCGTCCGGCACCACGCGAAAGGTCGGAAAAGGCGGCTCGCCCTCGTCGCTCGAGAAAGAGATCCGCTCGACCAGCGCGCGCGTCGCCGCGCCCGGCTCGGCTTCGAAGTACGCCACGCCGCGATTGTCCCGCGTGCCCGCTTCGTGGTCGAGCGCTGCGCACGAACCGGGCAGCCGCGGCTCCGGGGAGCGCCCCCGGGACGCGCGGGCAGGCACGCGACTTGCCTCTCTCGAGCGCGGGTATGTACGTCCACACGCTCGAGTTCGTCGACAAGGAACGCCTGGGCTCGGCCTTCGAGCGCCTCGCGCTCTGCGAGCACGTCGAAGACTGCCTGGTCGAGGCGAACCTGCTCCGCATCCGCTTCGTCGCCCCGCCCGCCGCCGCCGCGGAGCTCGTCGAGCGCATCTACCTCGACGGCGGCCTGCGCCTCTCCATGCGCCACCAGGTCGAGGGCGGCATCCCGGCCAGTTCGAGCTCGCTTCGAACTTAGCCCCGCGGACACGCCCGCCGGGCCGCCACGAGGCTCAGCGGTAGACGATCACCCCGCGAGCGTTCACGCCCTTCTCGAGATCCTGAAGCGCCCGCGGCGCGTCTTCGATCGAATACGTGGCGCTCACCATGTCGTCGAGGTTCAGCTTCCCGCTCGTGTACAGGTCGAGCAGCATCGGGAAGTCCGACATGAAGTTCGTGTCGCCGTAGAAGCTGCCCTTCACGGTCTTGCCTTCCATCGAGAGCATGAGCGCGTTGAAGGGCACCTGCTCGGTGAGCTTGCCGACGCCGACGATCGTCGTCGTGCCGCCGCGCCGCGTCGCCGCGTGCGTCTCCATCATGAGCTGCGGGATGCCGACCGCTTCGAACGTGAAGTCGGGGCCGAGCCCGCCGGTGAGCTCCTTGCACTTCATGACCGAGCTCTCCTTCGCGCCGTTCACCGCGTGCGTGGCGCCGAAGTGGCGCGCCATCTCGAGCTTCTTGTCCGCGACGTCCACGGCGATGATCTTCGCCGCGCCCGCGAGCCGCGCGCCCTGGATGATCGACAGCCCGACGCCGCCGCAGCCGAACACGGCGACCGACGAGCCCGGCGTGACCTTCGCGGTGTTGATCGCCGCGCCCACGCCCGTCATCACACCGCAGCCCACGAGCGCTGCGCGGTCGAGCGGAATCGACTTCTCGATCTTGCACGCGCTGATCGCGGGCACGATCGCCTCTTCCGCCATGCAGCCGAGGAACTGCATGACGCCGACGTCGGCGCCGTCCTTCGCGTGCACGCGCGCGGTGCCGTCCAGCATGCGCCCGTGCGGCTGCCCGATCGTGCAGAACTGCGGTTGCTTCGTCTTGCAGAAGTGACACTGCCCGCACGCCGGTGCAAACGAGAGCACCACGTGGTCGCCGACGGCGAAGCCCGTCACGCCCGCCCCCAGTTCGGCGACGACCCCCGCGCCCTCGTGCCCCAGCACCATCGGGCGCGCGAGCGGCAGCGTCCCGTTGATCACCGACAGGTCGGAGTGGCAGACGCCGGTCGCGCCCATCTTGATGCGGAGCTCGCCCGGCTTGGGCGGATCGATCTTCAAGTCCTCGACGGCGTACTGGTTCATCTCGCGGGTCACGAGCGCTTTCACGGCGGCCCTCCTTGGCTCGAGCGCCGTTATACGCGTGCGGACGGGCCGGTCTCAAGCGGCCGTATTGATATTGATTATCAATATCGTATAGGCTGCTTCGCCATGAAGCTCCGCCTCGCCGTCTTCCTGCTGGCCCTCGCTCCGCTCGCGCGAGCACAGGACGCCGATCCGCCCGAGGTGTCGCTCGGCGAGCGGCTGTTCCTCGAGACGCGCTTCGCGCAGTTCTTCGCCGCGAATTCCGGCGGCGACGTGAACCGCCCGCTCGGGAACGGCGGCGACCCCGCCCTCGCCGAGACCGAGACCACGGGCGCGCCGCTGCCGGGCCCGTTCGCGGGCCAGGCGATGAACTGCCGCGCCTGCCACCTCGTCGACGAGCAGCTGCAGAGAGATGCGAGCGGCCTCCCCGACCTGTCCGTGGGCGGCATGCGCAGCTATGCCGACTTCGCGCGGCGCAGCCCGATTCCCGCACGGCCCGATGGCCGGACGCACACGCCGCGCAACTCGCCGCCGCTCGTGAACGCGACCCTGCCGCGCAAGGTCGGTCTCGAGCTCCACTTCGACGGCGAATTCGCGTCGCTCGTCGACCTGGTCAAGGAGACGCTCGTGGGCCGCAACTACGGCTGGCTGCCGACGGAGCGCAAACAGGCCGTCGCGCAGATCGCGCACGTGATCCGCCAGGACGACGGCCGCGCCGAGCTCGCGAACGAGTACGGCGGCTCGTACCGGCGCGTGCTCGCAGGCACCGATCCGAACCTGCCCGAGGACCTCGTGCTGCCGCCCATCCTGCGCCTGAACGTGGACAAGGCGAACGACACGCAGATCGTGAACGAGGTCGCGAAGCTGATCGCGAGATACGTCGAGTCACTCGAGTTCTCCAAAGACTCGACCGGGGCTTTCAGCGCCTCGCCGTACGACCTGTTCCTGTTGCGCAACAACCTGCCGCGGCGCCCGAAGGGCCGCGAGACCGCCGCGCAGTACAGCCAGCGCCTGGAGGCGGCGCTCGACGCGCTGCCCACGCCGCTGTTCGTGGCGGAGATCGACGGGCCGTTCGCGTTGCACGCCGAGCCCTTCCGCTTCGACGCGCAGGAGCTCGAGGGCCTGCGGATCTTCCTGCGCACCCAGGGCTCGTCGAGCGTGGGCAACTGCGTGGCGTGCCACCCCGCGCCCGACTTCACCGACTTCGTCTTCCACAACACCGGCGTGACGCAGCGCGAGTACGACGGCGTGCATGGCGCGGGCGCGTTCGCCGCGCTCGAGATCCCCTCGCGCAGCGACCGCCTCGCCGACCCGAACGCGTTCCTGCCCCCGACGGCCAAGCACCCGTTCGCGACGGGCCGCTTCCGCGCCGCGGCGGATGCCGGGGATCCCGACCTCGCGGACCTCGGCGTCTGGAACGTCTTCATGAACTCCGATTTCCCGCGCCCGCAGTCGCGTCTCAAGCGCATGATCCAGAGGACGCTGACGGGCAAGGTCACGAAGGACGAGCTGCTCGACGCCGCGATCGCGCGTTTCAAGACTCCCGGCCTCCGCGATCTGGGTCACTCCGATCCGTACCTGCACGACGGCTCGGCCGACACGCGCGCCGACGTGATCGGCTTCTACGCCGGCGTGGCGAGCCTGCAGCGCGCGGGCGCCCTGCGCAACGGCGATCCAGAGCTCGCGAAGATCCAGCTGAGCGGCGCCGACGTCGCGCCGCTCGTCGCGTTCCTGCAGGCGCTCGACGAGGACTACCAGTGAGTCAATGACTCGGCGGAAGCTCGCCGAGCTCGAAGAGCAGGTGGACTGCGGCGCGCGCCGCCTTCCGGAAGTCGTCCACGTTCAGGCTCTCGTTCTCGCCGTGCGCGTTGCAGACCGGGTCCTCGAGCCCGAGCAACAACGCCGGGACGCCGCCGAGCACCTGCGCGAACGGGCCGACGAACGGGATCGAGCCGCCACAACCGATGAACGCCGGCTCGCGGCCGAAGCCCGCGGCGAGCGCGCGCCGCGCGGCGTCGAATGTCGCGCCCTCGGGGCGCGTCTCCCAGCCGCCGGCGGCGCTCTCGACGGTGACCGAGACGTCGACGCCGTTCGGCGGGTCCGCGCGCAGGAAGTCAGCGAGCCGGCTCGCCGCGCGCTGCGCGTCCTGGCTCGGCGCGAGGCGCAGCCCGACGCGCGCCGCGGCCTCCTCCATGAGCCGGTTGGCGGAGCCCGCGATCGGCGCCGCGTCGAGCGCGGTCACCGCGAGCGCCGGGCGCAGCCACAGCCGCTCGTACGGCGTGAACTCGGGTTCGCCCGCGAGCGCGGCGCCGGGCACCAGGCCCGCCTGCGCGCGGAAGAGCGCCTCGTCGAACGGCAGCCGCGCCAGGCGCAGCCGCTCGTCGCGGTCGAGCGCGCGCACGTCGTCGTAGATGCCGGGGATCTGGATCGCGCCGCGTGAGTCGACCAGCTTTGCCAGGATCCGCACCAGCGACGTCGCGGCGTCGGGCAGCGGGCCGCCCCACATGCCGCTGTGCAGCGGGTGGTCGAGCGCGCGCACGCGCACGTCGGCCACCACGAGCCCGCGCAAGCTCGTGGTGAGCGACGGCAGGCCCGCGTCCAGGTTCGCGGTGTCGGACAAGACGATCACGTCGGCGCCGAGCTTGTCCCGGTGCACGCGCAGGAAGCGCTCGAGATTCGGCGAGCCGATCTCCTCTTCGCCTTCGACGAGCAGCTTCACGTTGCAAGGCAGGCGCCCGAGCGCGGCGAGCGTCGCGCCGATCGCCGCCACGTGCACGAGCAGACCTGCCTTGTCGTCGACGACCCCGCGGCCGTAGAGCCGGCCGTCCGCGCGCTTCGTCGGCTCGAACGCCGGCGTCTCCCACTTCTCGGGGCGGCCCGGCGGCTGCACGTCGTGGTGCGCGTAGATCAGCACCGTGGGCGCGCCTTCGGGGGCCCTGAGCCACTTGCCGACGACGTACGGGTGCGCGCCGGGCAGGCGCAGCACCTCGGCGCGGTCGAAGCCGGCCGCGAGCAGGAGCCCCGCGACCGCCTGCGCCGAGCGCTCGAGCTCGCCCGGCTCGAAGCCCGCCGCCGACACACCGGGAATTCGCGCCAGGGCGCAGAGGTCCTCGAGCGCCGCCTCGAAGCGCTCCTCCAAGGCGGCGAGCGCGGCGTCGCGCTCACTCACTCGAGCGCCTCCGATCCCCCACGCGCGAAATTCTATCGAGTCGGCCGGAGCCGGTGAAGCGTCGTATCATCCCGCCATGCCCCTCACCGGACGCTGTCTGTGCGGCGCGGTCGCCTTCGAGGTCGACGGGCCGCTCCAACCGCTCGCCCACTGTCACTGCTCCATGTGCCGGAAGTCGCACGGCGCGCCGTTCGCGAGCTTCGCCGGCGCGGCGAAGTCCGCGTTCCGCTGGCTGCGCGGCACGGAGCACGTGCGCCACTACGAATCGTCGCCCGGCACGCAGCGCGCGTTCTGCGGCATCTGCGGCTCGCCGCTGCCCGCGGGCGACGTGTTCATTCCCGTGGGACTGCTCGACGGCGACCCGAAGCTGGGAGCGCTGCCGCACATCTTCGTCGGCTCGAAGGCGCCGTGGTACGAGATCCGCGACGCGGCGCCGCAGTTCGAGGAGTACCCGCCCGGCTCGGGCGGGTCCGTGCCCTCGCCGCGCAAGACGGAGCCGACGCCCGAAGCGGTGCGCGGCAGCTGCCAGTGCGGTGCGGTGGCGTTCGAGATCCCGCGCCCCGTCGGCGGCGCGATCGTGCAGTGCCACTGCTCGCGCTGCCGGCACGCGCGGGGGGCTGCGCACAACGCGAACTTCTTCGTCGAGCTCGAGCGCTTCCGCTGGCTGAAGGGCGCCGACCACGTCGTGCGCTACAAGCTGCCGGAAGCCGAGCGCTTCGGGCAGGCGTTCTGCCGCGACTGCGGCTCGAAAGTCGCCAACGTGGGGCTGCGCGCCGGGATTCCGGCCTCGTCGCTCGACGACGACCCGGGCATCCGGCCGGCCCTACACATTTTCGTGTCGTCCAAGGCGCCGTGGTTCGACATCGCCGACGACCTGCCACAGTACGACGAATACGCGCCAACCATGGTGCAGTCCCCTCCGCCCAAGACCTGAAGCTTGTCCTGGAAGACTGAAGTCGAGGGGATCGAGGCGCGACGGCAGGCGGCGCAGGCGCTCGGCGGGGCCGAGGCCGTGGCTGCGCAGCACGCGAAGGGCCGGCTCACGGTGCGCGAGCGCGTGGCGCTGCTCCTCGATCCCGGCTCGTTCCAGGAGCAGGGCCCGATCGCGGGCCACGCCGAGAAGGACGCCGCCGGGCGGCTGGTGGGCTTCACGCCTGCCAACTACGTGCTGGGCTTCGGCCGGATCGACGGGCGGCCCGTGGTCGTCGGCGGCGAGGACTTCACGCAAGCGGGCGGCTCGCCCTCGCCTTCGGGGCTACGCAAATCTGTGTTGGCCGAGGATCTGGCCGTGCGCCACCGGCTGCCGCTCGTCCGCCTGCTCGAGGGCGGCGGCGGCAGCGTCGCGCCGCGCGGCGCGGGCGGCTCCGCGGCGCCCGTCGTCGTGGAGGCAGCGAACGCGCCGCCGCGCTTCCTGTCGTTCGCGCAGGCGCTGGCCACGGCGCCGGTCGTATCGGCGGCGCTCGGCGCGGTCGCGGGCCTGCCCGCGGCGCGGCTCGCCGCGTCGCACCTCTCGCTCATGGCGCGCGACACCGCGCAGGTGCTCGTCGCCGGGCCGGCGCTGGTCGAGCGCGCGCGCGGCGTGAAGGCGTCGAAAGAGGAGCTGGGCGGCGCGGCCGTCCACCTCAAGAGCGGCGTCGTCGACAACGCGGCGGCCGACGAGGCGGGCGTGCTCGCGCTCGCGCGGCGCTTCCTGTCGTATCTGCCGACGAACGTATGGGAGGCCGCGCCCGTCGCCGCGTGCGACGACCCGGCCGACCGCGCGAGCGAGGAGCTGCTCGAGCTCGTGCCGCGCGAGCGGCGCAAGAGCTACAAGATGCGTCGGCTCGTCGAGCTCGCGCTCGATCGCGAGAGCTTCCTCGAGCTCGGGCCGTCCTTCGGCCGCTCGCTCGTGACGGGCCTCGCACGGCTGCGCGGCCAGCCCGTCGGCGTGCTGGCGAACGACCCGAACTTCTACGCGGGGGCGATGACGGCGCAGAGTGCGCAGAAGCTGCGCCGCTTCGTCGATCTGTGCGACGAGTTCCACCTGCCGCTCGTGAGCTTCGTCGACGAGCCGGGCTTCCTCATCGGACCCGACGCCGAGCGCGACGCGACGATCCGCCACGGCACGGCCGCGATCTTCGCGGTCATGCAGTCCAGCGTGCCGTGGGTGTCCGTGATCGTGCGCAAGGCGTTCGGCGTCGCCGCCGCCGCGCACTTCGGCCCCGGCGGGCACGTGCTGGCGTGGCCGTCCGCGGAATCGGGGCCGCTGCCGCTCGAGGGCGGCGTGGCCGTCGCGTTCCGGCGCGAGATCGAGGCCGCGCCCGACCCCGAGGCCAAGCGCCGCGAGCTCGAGGACGCGCTCGCCGCGAAGCGCGACCCGTTCGCGCGCGCCGAGGCCTTCGGCGTGGCGGACATGATCGATCCGCGCCGCACGCGGCAGGCGCTCGCGGCGTGGCTCGAGTGGATCCAGCCCGCGCTCGCGCAGCACCGCGGGCCGCGCAGCTACGGGCCGCGCCCCTAGCGCCGAGTCACTCGGGCGGGCGCACGCGCGAGAGCACGAGCGCGGCCGAGAGCGCCAGCCCCGCCAGCACCGCGAGCGGGCGCGCGTAGCCCCCGGTGCGCTCGAACGCGACGCCGACGGCGACGGGCCCGAGCCCGCTCGCGAGCTGCGTCACGAGCTGCAGGGTGCCGAGCACGCTCGCGAACGAGGCCACGCCGAAGTACTCGGCGACCAGCAGCGGCTGCAGCATGAAGATGTTCCCCATCGTCAGCCCGAACACGAACGAGGCCACGCCCAGCGCGGCGCCGTTCGCCGCACGCGAGAAGCAGAACGTGGCCACGGCCTGCACGGAGAACAGGGCCACGGCGATCCAGCGCTTGTCGACGCGGTCGCCGAGCGGACCGACGAGGAAGCGGCCCAGCACGCTGCCGAGCGCCGTCGCGCTGACCACGAGCGACGCGTCCGCGGGCTCGAGCTTCTCGCGCAGGCCGGCGAGCTGGTGCGCCAGGAAGCCCACCTGCGCGAACAGGCCCAGCCCGAAGGCGAGCGCCAGGCCCCAGAACGCGCGCGTGCGCAGCGCGGCGCGCGTCGAGTAGCGGCGCTCGGCCCGCAGCGGCAGCCCGGCGTCGAGCGGATCGCGCAGCGGGCCGTCGACCTCGAGCCCGTGCGCCGCAGGGCTCGCGCGCAGCACCCACGCGACGACCGGCAGCGCGACGCAGACGACGAGGACCGCCAGCGCTTCCGTCGCCACCGGCAGCCCGCGTTCGCGGATCAGCCACGTCGACAGCGGCACGAGCAGAATGCCGCCGATCGACACGCCCGTCTGCGAGACCGCCATGGCGCGCGCGCGCAGCCGCGCGAACCAGCGCGTGACGATCGCGGCCGTCGGCACGCCGCCCGACATGGCCGCGCCGAGCGCCATGCCGAGTGCGCACGCGTACAGCGCGCCTTGCGAATCCGCGCGCCCTACACCGATCAGTGACAGCGCGAGCAGCGGCGCGCCCAGCGCGATGAACGCCCGCGAGCCGACGCGGTCGACGCCGCGCCCGACGGGCAGGCCCGCGATGCCGGTCACCACGAAGTACACGCTCGTCGCACCCGAGACCATGCCCCGCGGCCAGCCGCGCTCGTGGCAGAGCGCGTCGAGCAGCACGCCCTGGCTGTAGAAGCCGACGCCGGCGCACACGAACGAGATCAGGCATGCGCCGAGGGCAACCCACCAGCCGTAGAACACCTGCGGCGCGAAGCGCGCGAACGCGGGCAAAGGGGCCGTCGACGTGTCGCGCTCCATCCCCGCTCCGGTGCCGCGGTTTGAGACCGGCGGACGCGCGAGCCTATCATGGCGAGAGATCTCCGCTGGAGGCCGCATGTCCGAGCCCGTGCTTCTCGTCGAAAAGAGCGACGGCGTCGCCACCCTCACCCTGAACCGGCCGCAAGCCATGAACGCGCTGTCGCGCGAGCTGCGCAGCGCGCTCGCCGACGCGTTCGGCGCGCTGGCGCGCGATCCCTCGGCGCGCGTCGCGGTGCTCACCGGCGCAGGCCGCGCCTTCTGCGCCGGCCTCGACCTGAAGGAGCTCGGCCGCGGCGCGGGCCCGATCGGCGGCGCGCGCGGCGAGGCCGGCCCCGACCTCGTGCGCGCCATGTCGGCGTTCGAAGGCCCGATCATCGGCGCCATCAACGGCGTGGCGATCACGGGCGGCTTCGAGCTCGCGCTCGCCTGCGACGTGCTCATTGCAGCCACGGAAGCGCGCTTCGCGGATACACACGCGCGTGTAGGCATCATGCCGGGCTGGGGACTGTCGCAGAAGCTCTCGCGCGCCATCGGCGTATACCGCGCGAAGGAGCTCTCGCTCACCGGCAACTACCTGGACGCGCGCACGGCCGAAGCCTGGGGGCTGGTGAACCGCGTGGTCGAGCCCGCGGAGCTGTTGCCGGCCTGTCTCGCGCTCGCGCGCGACATGCTCTCGGTGCCCGACCGCGCGCTGCGCAGCTACAAGCGCATCATCGACGCCGGCTTCGCCCTCGCGTTCGGCGAGTCACTCGCGGCGGAGCGCGAGCTCTCGGGCGCCGCGAACGCCGCGGTCACGGCGGCCGCCGTCGAGGCAGCGCGCAGCGGCGTGCGCGCGCGCGGACGCGACCAGCTGCGGGAGACCCCGTGAAGCTGCGCATCGGCATCGGGCTGTCGGCGCTGCCCGCCGCGAGCCCGCGCGCCTGGTTCCGGTGGGCCGACCTGTGCGAGTCGTCGGACATCGACTCGATCTGGCAGACCGACCGCCTGGTCTCGCCGCAGCCGTTCCTCGAGTCGCTGGCCGCGATGGCCGCACTCGCCGGCGCAACGGAGCGCGTGAAGTTCGGCATGAACGCCGTCGTCGCGACCTTCCGCGATCCGCTCGTGCTCGCGAAGCAGTGCGCGACGATCGACTGGCTGTCCGGCGGCCGGCTGCTCCCCGTGTTCGGCGTGGGCGGCGAGGGCGCGGCCGAGTTCCGCGCGACGGGCCTCGACCCCGCGCAGCGCGGCCGGCGCGCGGACGAGGTGCTCGAGCTCGCGCGCCGCTTGTGGAGCGAGGAGTCGGTCAGCTTCCGCGGCGAGTTCTACCGCTACGAGCAGGTCTCGATCTCGCCGCGCCCCCTGCAGCAGCCGCTGCCGCTGTGGATCGGCGGCTCGAGCGCGGCGGCGATCCGGCGCACCGTGCGCCTGGGCACGGGCTGGCTCGGCGGCGTGCAGACACCGGCGCAGGTGGCGCCCGTCGTCGCGGCGATCCAGAAGCTGGGCCACGAGTCGGGCCGCCCGATCCCCAAAGACCACTTCGGCGCGAGCTTCGTGTTCCGCCTGGGCGCGCCCGACGACGCGCTCGTCGAGCGCGTGGGCAAGCGCTACGCGGCCGCAGCGCGCGCGTCGGGCGGAGCGTTCGATCCGAAGGCCTACTTCGCGCTCGGCGACGCCGAAGCCGTGCTCGAGCGCGTCGCGCAGTACCGCGCGGTCGGCGTGTCGAAGTTCGTGCTCATGCCGCTGGCTCAGAACGAAGCCGAGCTGCTCGACCAGACGCGCCGCCTCGCCGCCGAGGTCGTGCCCGTCGCGCACGGCTGGGACTGAGGCGCGACTCAGTCGCTCTGGCGCGCCCACGCCGCGAGCGTGGCGATGGCGTCGGGGACGACCTGCACCGCGATCGCGCTGCCGCGGTCGGGGATCGTCTGCAGCTGCGACTTCGCGAGCTCGCGCGCGAGCACGTGCGACATGGCGACGGGGCTCACGCGGTCCGTCTCGCCGTGCCACAGGAACGCGGGCGCGTCGACCGCCTCGAGCGGGAAGCCCCACGGCCGCGCCAGCAGCACGAGCTCTCGCACCATGCCTTCGGGGCCCGAGCGGAAGCCCTCGTAGGTGGCCTCCATGAAGATCTCCGCGATCTCGGGCGACATGAACACCGGCCGCTCCGACGCCGGCAAGGTGCCCGAGGCCTCGCGCAGGAGCGCCTGGGGGTCGCGGTCCGCCAGCCGCGCGGCGCGCTTCTGCAGGCGCAGCAGCAGCCGCGGCGCCCACCGCGGCAACAGGTGCACGAAGATCCGCGCGCGCAGGTCCATGCCCGCCAGCACGCCGCGCCGGTCGTGCGGTGCCGTCGGGCTGATCAGAGCCACGGCGCGCACGCGCTTGGGCAGCCGCGCCGCCGCGGCGAGGGCGAAGGCGCCGCCGCCGGCGACGCCCAGCATGGAGAAGCGCTCCAGGCCGAGCTGGTCGGCGATCTCGTCCAGGTCGAGCGGCCAGTCGGCGAGCCGCGCGCCCGCGTGCGGGTCCGAGAGCCCGAAGCCCGGCCGGTCCAGGGCGATCAGCCGCACGTGGCGGCCCAGTGCGGCGGCGTGGCCGATGCGGCCCTCGAGCCGCGAGCCGAACGAGCCGTGCATGTAGAAGACGGGCAGCCCGTCGACGTCGCCAAACGTGGCGAAGCCCACCTGGCGGCCATCGCGCAGGCGAAGCGTGCGATCCACGGCGGCGGAGTAGCGCTCGGTCAAAGACATCCCCGGCCCGCCGCTCGACGACTCACCGCGCGGGCCCCTGCTCTCATAGTGTCCGCGCCCCTGAAAAAGGGGGCGCAAGACGCCCTGCCCCACCGGCAAGTGTAGTCCCAAACGCCCCGGCAACGCGTGTGCAAGCCGGGCTTCGCGCAAAGTTCGCCCGCAGAGCGGCCGATGCGAGCGCTCGTGACCCCGACGCACCCCATGCCGCCCCACCCGCCCGGCGCGAAGCGGGACGAGCTCGAGGAGCGCCTCGAGGTCGACCTGGAGTGCACGGAGTGCGGCGCACACTTCACGGCGGGCGTGTGGGACCACTCCTTTCGCTGCAGCTACTGCGGGTCGCTCCTCGCGTGCGAGCGGGCGCTCGGCGAGGAGGTGTTCGCGGCGTCCGACGGCAAGTCGACCGCCGAGGGCGTGCTCGCCCTCATCGTACGCAACGAGACGGAGGGCTACCGCAACGAGCTGCTCGGCCGGCTGCGCAACGACGACGGCTCCGCGCGGATCGAGATCCCCGCGGTGACCGACGCGCAGGTCGAGGCCTTCAAGCGCAAGCTCGAGAGCGAGCTCTCGCTGGTCTTCGCCGGCGACTTCCTCGTGCCCTACGAGCTGCACGAGCGCACGGCGTTCCACGGCATCCTCGGCCGCCGCGGCGGCGTGAAGCAGTCGATCGTCGAGAGCGTGCGCATCGAGGACGCACTCCGCCGCTACGACGCCGGCGCGTACAACCTGCGCGACCGCGGGCTCAAGCTGCGCGGCTCGCGCCTCGCGCTGCTGCGCGACGCGCACCTGACGCGCTGCGAGGGGAAGTCGCTCGCCGCCGGCGACGCCCTGGGCGCACCCGCGGGGCCCGCCGACCGGGCACGCGCTGCCGCCGATCCGGAGCTCGAGATCATCGCGCGGCTCGACGCCGTGACCGCCGAGCGGCGCCTGCGCGTGTGGAAGCAGATGGGCTTCGCGCGCGTGTCGCGCGCGGGCGAGACCGAGGACTACCTGGTCGACCGGCAGTTCGGCACGATCGCCGGCCGGCTCGAGCCCGAAGAGACCGAGCAGCTCCGCACGCTCGCGCCGCGCACGCTCGAAGAGGTGCTGCAGAAGCCGGTGCTGCACGCCATCGCGGCGGAGTGCCCGAACTGCGGCAACGCGCTCGAGCTGCCGCCGCGCGCGAAGCTGGCCTTCTGCCCGACGTGCGCGCTCGGGGTGCGCGTCTCGGCCGACGGCCTCGCCGAGGCGCCGTACCTGCGCGCCGCGGCCGCCGCGGCGCCGGGCGCCACGTCGGCCGTCGGCTTCCCGTTCTGGGCCTTCCCGGCGCGCGTGCGCGCCGGAGGTGCCGAGTTCACGCGCTTCTGGGACTGGCTGGCGCGCGTGAGCCCGCAGCCCCTGGCGGAGCGCTACCGCGAGAACGACCCGGCCGAGGCGCGCCTGTACGTGCCCGCGCGCGCACTCTTCGGCGCGCGCGAGCTGGACGACGCGTTCGCCGCGCTCGCGGCGGTCGCGACCTGGCGCCAGCCGTCGCTGTCGCGCGACCGGGTTCCGCCCGAGCGCGGCATGCGGCTCCTCGACGTCGAGCTGTCGCCCGACGAAGCGGCGGCGCTGGCGCGCTTCGCGCTCGTGGCGCTGCACGACCGGCAGAGCACGCGCGCACTCACGGGCATGACGTTCAAGACGTGGCTGGTCGACGCACAGCTCGCCCTGGGCGCGCCGCAGCTGGTGCTGCTGGAGCTGCCGATCCACGGCGAGAGCTGGCTGCCCGCCGGGCGCGCCGCGGCGACGGACTTGCGCGCGGGACCGGTGTTTCCGCTCCCCGTCGCGCGGGGCGTGCTCGAGGACTCGGGCCAGATCCCGCGCCGCTCGCGCGCGTTCGCGCTGGCCTGATTCGCCTCAAGGCTCGCGCCGCGCGCGCCGAACCACCGACGGGGAAGGAGCGGCCATGGCGAAGGTGAGCGAGACACTTCGCGACGGGAAGGGCGTCTTGGAGCGCCTCGCGGCGCGCGTCCCGGGCTTCCGCGGCTACCTCGGCCGCGAGGACCGCCGCGAGGCCGACAAGATCCTGCGCGACTGGGGCGCCACGCGCCTGGAGCAGGTCACCCGCGACATCCAGGAGGCGATCGCCAAGGCGTCTCTCGAGCAGATGGGCGAGTACCAGGAGCTGGTCGTGCAGGTGGAGAAGCTGCGGGCGGAGCTGCGCTTCGCGGACCGCGGCTACTCCGGCTTCTTCGACGAGCGGAAGTTCGACACGACGGCGGCGCTCGACGCGGTCTACGCGCAGGACGAGCGCATCGTCGGACAGGTCGAGGAGATCGCCGCACAAGTCGCAGACACAGACTTCTCCGCGCCGTCGCTGCGCGGCAGCGTGAAACGACTCGGGCTCGCGCTCGCCGACCGGCGCAACGCGATCCTGGGGCTGGGAGCGAGGTAGCCATGTCGCAGTTCATCGAAGTGATCGAGTGTCTCGACCGCGCGCCGGAGACGCTGGTCTCGCGCTTCCCGGAGCGCGGCTCCGCGGACATCAAGCTCGGCGCGCAGCTCATCGTGCGCGAGAGCCAGGCGGCGGTGTTCTTCCGCGACGGCCGCGCGCTCGACACGTTCGGCGCCGGCCGGCACACGCTCACGACGATGAACGTGCCGGTCCTGACGAAGCTGCTGTCGCTGCCGATGGGCGGCCAGAGCCCGTTCCGCGCCGAGGTGTACTTCACCAACCTGCGCACGTTCGTGAACCAGAAGTGGGGCACGATGGAGCCGATCCTGTTCCGCGACACCGAGCTCGACATGGTGCGGCTGCGCGCGTTCGGCATCTACTCGTACCGCATCTCGAACCCGCAGGTGTTCGTGAACACGCTCGTCGGCACCGTGTCGGAGTTCACGACGGACGCGCTGGCCGACTTCTTCCGCGGACTCATCGTGACTCAGGTCGCCGAGTTCCTCGGCTCGCACCTGCACACCGTGCTCGACCTGGCGCAGCACTACGTCGAGATCTCCGCGGGCATCCAGGCGCACGTGCTGGCCGACTTCGAGAAGTACGGCGTGACCGTCGCCGACTTCAAGGTGCTGTCGATCACGCCGCCCGACCACGTGCAGGAGATGATCGACAAACGCGGCGGCATGGCGGCCGTGGGCTCGCTCGACTCGTTCGTGCGCTACCAGGCGGCCAACGCGCTCGAGAAGGGCGCGGCCGGCGGCGGCGCGGGCCTGGCGGGCGCGGGCGTGGGCGCGGGCGCGGGCATCGCGCTCGGCGCGGGCATGGCGGGCGTCGTGAACAAGGCGCTCGGCGGCGGTGCGTCGGCGAGTCACTGCAGCGCGTGCGGCGCAGGACTCACCTCGGGCGCGAACTTCTGCTCGAGCTGCGGCGCGCGCCAGCAGGCGCCGACCTCGGCGTGCCCGAGCTGCCGCACCGAGAACGCCGCGGGATCACGCTTCTGCGCCAACTGCGGCACGGCGCTGGCGCCTCCCACCGCAGGCTAGCCCGCGAAGAGACGCGCCAGCGTGTCGAGCGCGCGGGCCATGCGCGGCCCGTACCACGAGAGCAGCTCGCCCTCGATCACGTGCACGCGGCCGCTCTTCGCGGCCGGGCAGTCGAGCTCGAGGAACTCGCGCCGGTCGCGCTCGCCGAACGCGTAGGGCTCGGTCGGGAGCAGCAGCACGTCGGGCGCCGCAGCTTCGAGCTCGACGCGCTCGATGCGCGGGTAGCGGGCGCCGGGGCTCGACGCGAACACGTGCTCCGCGCCCGCCTGCACCAGCAGGTCGCCTGCGAACGTGTCGCCACCGACGACCATGAGCGGGTCGCGCCAGACCAGCGCGGCGGCGCGCGGGCGCGCGCCGGCGGTGCGCGGCGCCGCGAGGCGGCTCTCGACGTCGGCCGCGAGCGACTCCGCGGTATCCGTGCGCCCGACGATCCGGCCCAGCGCGCGCAGCTCACCGAGCGCGCCCGCGACGGTGCGCGCGTACGTGACGAACACGCGCAGGCCGGCGGCTTCCAGGCGTGCCACGTCGCGCTCGCGGTTCTCTTCCTTGTTCGCCAGCACCAGATCGGGCGCGAGCGCCGCGATCGCGCGTCGGTCGGGGTTCTTCGTGCCGCCGACGTGCGGCAGCGGGGCCACGCGCGCGGCGGGGTGTACACAGAAGTCGGTCACGCCGACAACGGAGTCGCCTGCGCCGAGCGCGAACAGGGTCTCCGTCCACGACGGCACGAGCGAGACGATGCGGCGCGGAGGCGCCGGGAAGTCGAGCTCGCGACCGAGGGCGTCGGTCTCGCGCACGCGGCCGCGCGCTACTGGCGGTCGCTGTCGAACAGCATCTTCGCGATCTCGGGATGGCCGTGCGAGGTCGCGAGCGTCGCCGCCGACAGCCCATCGGAGGTGCGCGCGTTCGGGTCCGCGCCGCGCTGCAGGAGCAGCTGCACGATGTCGCCGTGGCCGGCCGCCGACGCGTGCAGGAGCGGCGTCCAGCCCTGGTCGTCGCGCGCGTCCGCCTGGGCGCCGTCGGCGAGCAGCGCGCGCAGGTACGAGGTCTGGCCGTCGCGCGCGGCCTGCACGAGCGCGCGGTTGTTCTCCTGCCGGCGGCGCTCGCGGTCGTCGCCCGGCAGCACCGACGCCAGCATGAGCGGCGTGCGGCCGTCGAGCGACTTCACGTTCGGGTCGGCGCCCTTCTCGAGCAAGAGCAGCGCCAGCTGGCTGTGGCCCGCGGCGGTCGCGAGGAGCAGCGGCGTCCAGCCGGCGCGGTCGCGCGCGTTGGCATCCGCGCCCTTCTCGAGCAGGAAGCGCGCGGCGTCGATGTGCTGTTCGCGCACCGCGCGGATGAGCGCCGTCTGGCCGTCTTCGGCGCGCGCGTTGATCTTCGCGCCGGCGTCCGCCAGGAGCTGGAGCGCGTGGAGCCGGCCCTTCCACGCGGCGTACATGAGCGCGGTCTGGCCGGTCGAGCTGCGCGCCTCGACCTTGGCGTGGCCCTCCAGCAGCGCGCTCACGATCGTCGTGCGCCCCTTCATGGCCGCCAGCATCAGCGGCGTCTGGCCGCCGCGCGACGACAGGTTCGGATCCGCGCCGGCGTTCAACAGCGAGATCGCGATCTCCGCGTAGCCTTCCTGCGCCGCGAGCATGAGCGCCGTCATGCCCTGGCGATCGCGCGAGTTCGGGTCCGCGCCCGCGGCGAGCAGCGACGTCACGGCCTCGAGCTGGCCCGTCTGCGCCGCGCGCGTGAGCGCGATGCGACCCGGCTCGCCCCGCACCGACAGCGTCGAGTCGTGCTCGACGAGCATCTCGACGATGTGCGTGTGTCCCTCGCGTGCAGCCCGCGCGAGCGCGCCCGAGGCATCGCCTGCGCCGCCGCGCGGATCGGCGCCGGCCTCCAGCAGCATGCGCGTGATCGGCTCGTAGCCGTTCGACGCCGCGACGTCGAGCGCCGTGACGCCCGCGTTCGTCTTCGCGTTCACGTCGGCGCCGGCGCGGACCAGCTCGCGCACGACGTCCGTGCGGCCCTCGCTTGCGGCGCGGTAGAGGGCGGTCTGCCCCGAGTTCGTGGTGTCGTCGAGCGACGCGCCGGCGGTGATGAGCGCGCGCACCGTGTCGAGCTGGCCTGCGCGCGCAGCCTCGCCGAGCGGTGACTCGCCGCCGCGGCTGTGCGTGTCGGGGTCGGCGCCTTTCTCGATCATGGTGTTGAGGAGCCTCACATCGCCCTTCTTCGCGGCGTCGACGAGGAGCTCGTTCGCGACGCGGAGCTCGGGCAGGAGCAGAGCCGGGTCGGCGCGAGACAGGTCGGCGCCGGCGCGGCGCAGCTCGTCGATGACGTCGCGGTGGCCTTCCTTCGCGGCGAGGGCGAGAGGCGTGCTGCCCGCGGCGTCGGCGGCGTTCACGCTGGCGCCGCTGTCGAGAAGCTTGCGCACGGCGTCGCTGCGGCCCTTCTCGGCCGCGAACGAGAGCGCCGTCTTGCCTTCGCTCGAGCGCGCGTTCACGTCGGCGCCCTTGGCGACGAGCGCCGCGATGAGCGTTTCGCTCGGCGTGCGCGACATCGGTGCGCCACCGTCGGCGACGGCCGGCCCGCTGTCCGCGCGCAGCGCGGCGAGCAGCGCCGTGACGTCGTCGTGCTTCTCCGCCTTCGCGTGGTCGAATGCGGTCAGGCCGGCCTGGTCGACCGCGTTGGGGTTCGCGCCGTCGCCGAGGAGCGCGCCCACGGTGTAGGTCCGGCCCGCCGCCGCGGCGTACATGAGCGCGGTCTGGCCGTCCGGCGCGGCCGCATCGACCTCGGCGCCCGCGTGGATCAAAGCGTCGGCCACGCTCGTGCGGCCCTTCACGGCGGCGGCCATGAGCGGGGTCTGGCCGCTCGCGCTCGCGTTCGGGTCGGCCTTGCCCGCGAGCAAGAGCTTCACGATCGCCAGACGCCCTTCTGCCGCCGCGAAGTGGAGCGCGGTCAGGCCCTTCGCGTTGCGGTCGCCGACGCGCGCGCCGTGCTCGAGGAGAAGCCGCACGATGCGCGCGTAGCCGCGCGCGCTCGCCTGCATGAGCGGAGTGAAGCCGCGGGAGTCGGCGGCGTCGGGGTCGGCGTGGTGCGCCAGCAGCAGGCTCACGACCTCGAGCGAGCCCTGCGAGCTGGCGTGCAGCAGCGCGGTCCAGCGCCCGTGATCACGCGCCTGGGTCGAGGCTCCGCGCGAGAGCAGGAAGTCGACGAGCTCTCCCGAGCCGAGCTGCGCCGCGATCACGAGGGGCGTGGCGCCGTCGACCGCCGTGCACTCGATCGACGCGCCCGCCGCAAGCGCAGCCGTCGCCTCTTCGACGCTGCGATCGCGCGTCGCCGCGAGCAAGCGGCCGTCCCGGCGTGCAGCTTCCGAGCTCGCGCCTGAGCCGCCCCCGTCGGGAGTGACCGTCGCGCCGGTTGCTGCTGCCAGTACGAGTACGGAAATCAGGAACCGGCGCACAGAAATCCTTCTTAGACAGGCCGACCGCGCCGCGCGAACACCACGCCCAGGGTCGACAGCGCCATCAGTGCGAGCGTCGTCGGCTCGGGCACCGCAGGCACCAGTCCGGACACGAGGAACAGGATGTCGTTGAAGCCGTGATCAGTTCCGGTTTCGAACGCGAGCAGGAACTCGCTGCTGAGGAACACGCCAGGCCGCTGACCCGGGAGCTTCAGCATGGTCTGGTTGTTGCCCTGGAAGACCTTCACCGACTGGCCGAGGAAGTTGAGGCTCGCGTCCGTGAACAGGAAGACGGGCGCTGCGTGCGGTACGACGTCCTTGATGAAGAAGCCGAACGGACCGTCGAAGCCGTTGCCCTTCTTCTGGATGCCGCCTCGGATCGTGATCGAGGTGTTGTCGTTGAACGTGACCGTGGCGATGTCGCTGTTCTTGAGCGACGGGTGGGACGTGTCGGATAGCAGGAACGCCTGGGTGGTCGGCGAGCTCTGATCGAAGAGCCCGAGCTTCACCTTCTCGCTCTTCAACGTCTGGTCGAAGACGATCTGGGAAGTCACGGGGCCCGCGGCCGCGTTCCAGTACGAGACGACCTCCGACGAGTCGGCCTCGATCGCGGGACCCGAGACGACCAGTCCGTCCAGAATCTGCTGGAGGGTCGCAGGGCTGGTCGAGCCCTGCGGATTGGTCGTGGGCTTTCGCTTCGAGATCGGTGCCGCCAGTGCGGAGGCAGAGATCAAGCTGAAGCACACCAGTGCCGTGAGGAATTTCCGTTGATTCATCGCGTCGTTCGTCCTGTCCACCCCCGCGGGAATTCCGCGCAGAGGCCCCAGCGTGAGCGTCATCTTAAGATGCGTAGGTGAACGCCCACAAGCCCTTCGTACCCAGTACCCACCTGTTCTTGTACCATTGTTACGTGACTTGAGACCGAAGTCCGTGGCGGCCCTGCACGGTGGTGCACATCACAAATCGCTTTGCAGGCCGCGAGTTCGCAGCGAGCTTGCACACGGTCGATCACGTCTCTCCGCTCCAGGAATCCGGATCCAAGTCCAGCAGGCCGCGAGTCGGTGCACCCTCCGCGCCAATCAGTGCGAGCAATCGTTCGACCCCCGGCCGCTCCGTCGCTGCATGACCCGCGTCGATCGCCGCGAGCCCGGAATCGAGCGCGCGCCGGACGGCGTGGTGGCGCAGATCGCCACTCACCATTACGTCGCCACCGGCCTCTCTGGCTGCACACAGGAGATCCTCACCCGAGCCGGGCACGACGGCGACACGCCCGATGCGGCGCGCGCGATCGCCCGCGGTGCGCGGCACCGCGCCCGGCAGGACACGCGCAACTCGCGCCTCGAGCTCGCCGAGCGTGAGCTCCGGCTCGAGCCGGCCGATGCGCCCGGCGAGGTGCTGCTCGCCGCGGCGGTCGTAGAGGTCGAAGGCCGGCTCTTCGTACGGGTGCGCACGGCGCAGCGCGCGGATCACCTCGGCCTCGCGCGCCGGCGGCACCACGAGTTCGAGCCGGACCTCCGGCTCGCGCGCGAGCTCGCCGCGGCGACCGGCGCGCGGCTGCGCGCCGGCACCGGCGTGGAAGGTGCCCGTGCCCGCGCTGCGAAACGAGCAGTGCGAGTAGTTGCCGATCCGCCCGGCGCCCGCTGCGGCGAGCGCATCGAGCACGGCGTCCGCCGCCGCCTCCGGCACGAACGTGACCAGCTTCCGCGAGGCCGCGCCCTCGACCGGCCCGAACCCGGCGGCGTCGGCCAGCCCGAGCGCGTCGGCCAGCGCGTCCGCGGTGCCGCCGGGAGCCACGTCGAAGTTCGTGTGCACCACCGCTACGGCGACGCCCGCGCGCGCGAGCCGCAGCGCGCGACCTGCCGGTGTCTTGCCGGCCACCAGGCGCGAGGTCGCGTGGAAGAGCAGCGGGTGGTAGCTCACGAGCAGGTCGACGGGCTCGCGTTCGAGCTCGGCGACCACGGCCTCGGTCACTTCGTGACATACGGCGCTGCTTCGCACCGGCGCGCTGGCGTCGCCCAAGACGAGCCCGACGGGGTCCCACTCCGCGGCGCGCTCGAAAGGCGCGCGCGCGGCGATCGCCGCGAGATAGTCCGAAATCGCACGAGCCCGACTCACAGGCGCCATGCTAGCTCGCGAGTTCGCACGGGTCGTGGCGCGCCGGTGAGGAGCCGATGAAGAAACTGCTCCGGTCTGGGGAGCGGGCTACTCGCGCTCGAGCATCACCGCGACGAAGCCCAGCAGGATGGGCAGGAAGAGCACGCCGCACGTGGCCGCGAACATGTACATGAGGTCGAACGAGTTCGGTTGCATGGCGAAAGCTCTCCCGTTGCCTAGACGTCCCAGCGGTCGCCCGAGTAGAGGAGCTCCGACAGCGTCCCCTGCCCGCGCGCCGCGATCTGGGCCTGGTTCTGCGCCTCGGTCTGCTCTTCGTACGTGGGCTCGGAAACGGCCCGCAGCACGCCGATCGGCGTCGGAAACTCCGGTGGCGTGCAGCGCGCCAGCAGGAGCGCGAGCCCCGGATCCGCGTTCGCCTCGTCGTGCACGACCTCGACGCCGGAGTCGGGCTCCGACCGCTTCGCCGTGTACAGGCGCAGGCGCTGCGAGTCGAGCTTCACGACGCGGTCGCCGTCCTTGCCGAAGACGAGCGGCTTGCCGTGCTCGAGCTCGAGCAGGTGATCCGACTTCGTCTTGCGGTCCTTCATCTCCTCGAACGCGCCATCGTTGAACACCGGGCAGTTCTGGTAGATCTCGAGCAGCGCGGAGCCCTTGTGCTGGGCCATCCGCGTGATCATCTCCTGCAGATGCTGCGTCTCGGTGTCGACCGCGCGCGCGACGAAGGTCGCCTCCGCGCCCAGCGCGAGTGACAGCGCGCGGAACGGCCGCGCGACGCTGCCGCTCGGCGACGACTTGGTCTTCATGCCGATCTCGGACGTCGGCGAGTACTGACCCTTGGTGAGTCCGTACACCTTGTTGTTGAAGAGCAGGATCTTGAGGTCCACGTTGCGGCGCAGCGCGTGGATCAGGTGATTCCCGCCGATCGAGAGCGCGTCGCCGTCGCCGGTCACGACCCAGACCGACAGCTCGGGCCGCGCGAGCTTCAGCCCCGTCGCGATCGCCGGCGCGCGGCCGTGGATCGTGTGGAAGCCGTACGTGTCCATGTAGTACGGGAAGCGCGAGCTGCAGCCGATGCCGGAGATGAAGACGATCTTCTCCTTCGGGATGCCGAGCTCGGGCATGACCTTCTGCATCTGCGCCAGGATCGCGTAGTCGCCGCAGCCCGGGCACCAGCGCACCGCCTGGTCGCTCTCGAAGTCCTTCTTCGTCAGCTTCACCGCGTTCGCGTTTCCGTTCGCAAGGCCGCTCATGAGTGCAGCTCCCGGCTCACGCCCGCGGGCGCGAGCAGCTTCTTCACCGCGTCGACGACTTCGCGCACCTTGAACGGCTTGCCCTGGATCTTGTTCAAGCCGCGCGCGTCGACGAGGAACTTGTCGCGGAGGATCGAGCGCAGCTGGCCGCGGTTCAGCTCGGCGACCACCACGCGCCGGTAGCGGCGCAACAGCTCACCGACGTTCGACTGCAGCGGGTTCAGATACCGCAGGTGCAAGTGGCCGACGGCGAGGCCTTCGCCGCGCAGCGCGAGCGTCGCCTGGCGCAGCGCGCCGTACGTGCCGCCCCAGCCGACGACGAGCACGTCGCCGGTCTCGGGGCCGTCGATCACCGCGGGCGGCAGGCGGTCCGCGATGCGGTCGATCTTGGCCTGCCGCGTGAGGACCATGTGCTCGTGGTTCTCGGGGTCGTACGAGATGTTGCCGGTGACGTCTTCCTTCTCGATCCCGCCGATGCGGTGCTCGAGACCGGGCGTACCGGGCACGGCCCAGGGCCGCACGAGACGCGCGTCGCGCAGGAACGGCGCGAAGTTCGCCGGGTCGGTGCGGAACTGCGCGCGGATCGGCTCGAGCTCGTCGACGCCGGGCAGATGCCACGGCTCGGCGCCGTTCGCGAGCGAGCCGTCGGACAGGTAGGCGACCGGGCACATGTGCTCGATCGCGAGCCGCACGGCGGCGATCGCCAGGTCGAAGCACTCGGCGGGCGTCGCGGGCGCGACGACCGCGATCGGGCTCTCGCCGTTGCGGCCGACGATCGCCTGCAGCAGGTCGGCCTGCTCGGTCTTCGTCGGCATGCCCGTCGACGGGCCGGCACGCTGCACGTTCACGACCACGAGCGGCAGCTCGACGGCGACGGCCAGGCCGATCGCTTCCTGCTTCAGCGCGAAGCCGGGGCCCGACGTGCCCGTCACGCCGACGGCGCCGCCGAAGGCCGCGCCGATGGCGGCGCCCGCGGCGGCGATCTCGTCCTCCGCCTGGAACGTCGTCACGCCGAAGCGCGCGTAGCCGGCCAGGTTGTGCAGCACATCGGACGCGGGCGTGATCGGGTAGCTGGCGTAGAGGAGCGGCAGCCCCGCGAGCTTCGCCGCGGTGACCAGGCCGAGCGCCGTGGCCTCGTTGCCGGTGATGTTCCGGTAGTGGCCCGGCCGCAGGCGCGCGGGCGGGACCTCGTAGGTGGCGTCGAAGAGCTCGAGCGTCTCGCCCAGGTGGTAGCCGGCCTGGAACACCTTGGTGTTGGCTTCGGCGAGCTCGGTGCTCTTCGCGAACTTCTTGCGGATCGAGTCGAGCTCGCGCACCGGGTCGCGGCCGTACAGCCAGAACAAGAGGCCCAGGGCAAAGAAGTTCTGCGTGCGCGCGATCTCGCGGCTCGACATGCCCGTGCCGGCGAGCGCCGTGGTCACGTGCTTCGTGAAGTCGATCGGGATCACCCGGTAGCCGGACACGGAGCCGTCCTCGAGCGGGTTCTTCTCGTAGCCCGCCAGCTCGAGGTTCTTCGCCTTGAACGCGCCCGTGTTGACGATGAGGATCCCGCCCTGCTCGAGGTCGGGCAGATTCGTGCGCAGCGCCGCGGGGTTCATGGCGACGAGCACCTCGGGCGCGTCGCCCGCGGTGAAGATCTCGTTCGCGGAGAACTGCAGCTGGAAGCCCGACACGCCCGCGAGGCTGCCCGCGGGCGCACGGATCTCCGCCGGGAAGTCGGGGAAGGTGGCGATGTCGTTGCCGTACAGGGCAGCCGTGCGGGTGAACTCGGTGCCCGTGAGCTGCATGCCGTCGCCGGAGTCCCCGGCGAACCGGATCACCACCGAATCGAGGCGCTTCTGCGGCCGATGCGCGCCTGCCGAGCTGCCGTTTGCCGAACCGTCCGACCCTTCCGAGTGGCCTTCGTCTTGTTCCATTTCCTCTTGCGCTGCTCTGGCCGGCGCGCCTGGGGCGCGGGCGAGACTGCCGATGGGAGGCGGGGTCGCAATGATGACGCTCACAGGGGCCGCCCACAACGGGTGGCCTCGCCCGCGGACCCCGCTCGGCTCCCTCCCCAGATGATTCCTGATGCCGTCCGGTTGCTTGCACTGCCGCGGGGCGTATAGATTGCGCCCCAGCCAGCAAAGGGGATCACGCGTGCGGGAAGTCTACATCGTCGAGGCAGTGCGAAGTCCAATCGGCCGGCGCGCCGGGGGGTTGTCCGGGATGCACCCCGCGGACCTCCTGGGTTCGCTCCAGAAGGCCGCCCTGGACAAGAGCGGCGTGCCCGCGGAGGCGATCGGCCAGGTCGTGGGCGGCTGCGTCTCGCAGGTCGGCGAGCAGACGTTCAACATCGCGCGCGTCGCGTGGCTCTCGAAGGGCCTGCCGCTGGACGTGCCGTCGACGACCGTGGACTCGCAGTGCGGCTCGAGCCAGCAGGCGACCACGCTCGCGGCCGGGCTCGTGGGCTCGGGCCTCGAAGACCTCGCGCTGGCGTGCGGGCTCGAGATGATGAGCCGCGTGCCGCTCGGCGCCGCGATGAAGGGCGGCTCGCCGATCCCCAAGAGCTACATGTCGCACTACCAGCCGACGTCGCAGTTCGCGGGCGCGGAGATGATCGGCAAGGAGTACGGCATCACGCGCGAGGACGTCGACCGCTTCGGCCTGCGCAGCCAGGAGCTCGCGAACCGCGCGTGGGAAGAGAAGCGCTTCGAGCGCGAGGTCGTGCCGCTCACGGCGCCCGGAGTCGACAAGGAGGGCAAGCCCACCGGCGTCGACGTGCGCGTCGAGCGCGACGAGGGCCTGCGCAAGACGTCGCTCGAGAAGCTCGCGGCGCTGCAGCCGGTGCCGGGCCAGAACCTGCACACGGCGGGCACGTCGTCGCAGGTCTCCGACGGCGCGGCGGCCGTGCTGCTCGCGTCGGCGGACGCCGTGAAGCGCCACAACCTGCGGCCGCGCGCGCGCATCGTCGACTCGGTGCTCGTGGGCTGCGACCCCGTCACCATGCTGAAGGGTCCCATCCCGGCGACGCGCAAGGTGCTGTCGCGCACGGGCCTCACCATCGAGCAGATGGACGTGTGCGAGGTGAACGAGGCCTTCGCGTCCGTCGTGCTGGCCTGGATGAAGGAGTGCAAGCCGATCGAGGCGCGCGTGAACCCGAACGGCGGCGCGATCGCGCTCGGCCATCCGACCGGCTGCACGGGCGCGCGGCTCATCACCACCGCGCTGCACGAGCTCGAACGCACGGGCGGGCGCTACGGCCTGGTGTCGATGTGCTGCGGCGGCGGGCTCGGCACCGGGACGATCATCGAGCGGGTCTGACGGGCGCTACTTCGGCGGGGGCGGCGGCGAGCCGGACGGCGGCGGATTGTCGGACGGGATCCCCACCGAGGCGTGGTCGACGACGTAGCGCCAGCCGGCCTTGGTCTTGACCAGGACCTCGGTCGCCCGCACCGGCGTCGACATGCTGCGCCCGTCGGGGCCCGTCGACACGACGCTCCAGTCGCCCAGCGCGGCCACCACCGTGTGCGCGTCGTCCGCCCACACCGCGCGGTAGCCGAGCAGCTTGAACTGCGGGCCGCCTTTCACGCAGGTGTCCTTCACCATCGCGCGGAGCTCGCCGGGGTTCGTGGCCGTCTCGCCGGCACCGGGGTACACGACGCGCGCGTCGGCGCGGTAGAGCGCGAGCACGGCGTCGACGTTCGCCGCGCCGCAGGCGGCGGCGAACTTCTCGCCCACGCTCTTCGCGATGGCGCCGGGGTCGTCCGCGGCGCTCGCGCTCGCCGACGCTACACAGAGAAGTGTCGCGAGCAGGACGCGCTTCATGCGTACTCCTTCGTGGCGAACTGCTGTGCCGACTTGTAGTCGGCCTTGCCGTTCGGCGCGCGGAACATCGCCGGCACCGAAAACACGCGCTTCGGCACCTTGTAGCCGGCGAGCTTGTCCTTCACGTGGCCGCGCAGCTTCTCCTCGTCGACGGCCGCGCCGCCGCGCAGCTGGACCACGCCGACCACGGCGTTGCCCCAGCGGTCGTCGGGCACGCCCACCACCAGCGCGTCCTCGACGTCGGGGTGCGTCTTCAGCGCCTCCTCGACCTCTTCGGGGTAGATCTTCTCGCCCGCCGAGTTGATGCAGGCGCTGCCGCGGCCGAGCAGCGTGAGCGTCCCGTCCGCTTCGACGATGCACCAGTCGCCCGGGATCGAGTAGCGCACGCCGTTGATCGTGGGGAACGTCTTCGCGGTCTTCTCGGCGTCCTTGTAGTAGCCGACCGGGATCGGGCCGCTGCGCGCGATGAAGCCCTTCTCGCCCGAGCCGGGGGCGATCTCGCGATGGTCCTCGCTGAACACTTTGCAGCGGTCACCCACGGTGAACTTCGCGGTGCGCACCTCGCCGGCCGCCGTCATGATCGAGACGCCGAAGCCGACCGCCTCGGAGGAGCCGAACGAGTCGGTGAGGATCATGCCGCCGTTGTGCCGGAGCATCCCCTTCTTCACCTCGGTCGACCACATGACGCCCGAGGAGACGATCAGCTTCACGGACGAGATGTCCCAGCGGCCCGGGTTCTCCTCGAGCGCGTTCAGCATCGGCTTCGCGAAGGCGTCGCCGACGATCACGAGGGAGTTGGCGCGGTGCTTCTGCACCGTGTCGAAGAGCTCCGCGGAGTCGAACTTCTGGCCGGCGAGCGTGATCACGCAGCCGCCCGAAACGAGGCTGCCGATGGCCGTGAAGAGCCCCGTGCCGTGCATCAGCGGGCAGCACGGGATCTGTCTCGTCGCAGGACCGGCCTTCACCACGTTGGCGACGTGCTGCTCCAGCGTGGCGGGCGCCTGGCCGCCGTTCGCCGGCGCGTTCGCGCCCGCGCCGAGCGCGTGCCACAGGTCGTTCGCGGTCCACATCACGCCCTTGGGCATGCCCGTGGTGCCGCCGGTGTAGAGGAACAGCAGGTCTTCGCCGCTCCGCGGGATGCCGAGCGGCCGGCCGTCGCCGCTCTCGGCGAGCGCCTCGTAGCTCTCGCCCTCGCCCGGGCCCTCGCCGACCTTCAGCCAGGCAGCCACGCGCGGCAGCCGCGGGCGCAGCTTCTCGACCCGGTCGGCGAAGTCGGCGTCGAACACGACGAGCTTCGCGTCGGAGTTGTCGAGGATGTACCAGAGCTCGTCGTCCAGATAGCGGTAGTTCACGTTCACGTGGACGAGCCGCGCTTTGAAGCAGGCGGCGAGCGCCTCGGAGTACTCGGGCCGGTTGCGCAGGTAGAAGGCCACCTTGTCGCCCGGCTGCGCACCGCGCGCGGCGAACGCGCGGGCCAGGTTGTTCGAACGCCGGCCGAAGTCGCGCCAGGGGGTGACGCGATCGGCGTGAATCAAGGCGGGCGCGTCGCCCGGGAACGACGCGTCGAGCGCGTCGAGGATGTCGCCGAAGTTCCAGTGCGGAGCCGTGGCCATGGCAGTCCCTCCTGCGGCGCGCATGATACCCGATGAGGAGGATCGCTTTGCACAAGGGGACCCCGTTCGCCGTGGCCGCGGCCTGCCTGCTGGCTGCGTGCAGCCGCGTACCAGGCGAGTCGCCCGATGCGCGCGCGCTGCGCGTGCACCGAGATGCGCTCGTGCTCGACACGCACGCCGATACCACACCGCGCTTCCAGGACCCCGACTTCGACTTCGCGGCGCGCCACGACGAGTCGGACGTGCGCATCGACCTGCCGCGCGCGCGCGAAGGCGGCCTCGACGTGCAGTTCTGGTCGATCTACGTGGGCAAGGTGGACGGCGACGGCCGCGCGATTCGCGAGGCGCTCGAGCGGATCGACGCGGTGTGGGAGCTCGCGCGCCGCCATCCGGACGACGTGGTCGTGGCGACCGACGTCGCCGGGATCCGCCGCGGCGTGGCCGAGGGCAAGTTCGTCTCGCTCATGGGCATGGAGGGCGGCCACATGATCGAGAACAAGCTCTCCGTGCTGCGCGATTTCTACAGGCTGGGCGTGCGCTACATGACGCTCACGCACTCGTTCCACATCGACTGGGCCGATTCGGCGGGCATGAACGCGACGCCGCTGCCGCCGAGCCACGGTGGGTTGACACCGTTTGGTGTCGAGGTCGTGCACGAGATGAACCGGCTCGGCATGATGGTCGACGTCTCGCACGTGTCGGACGGCACCTTCTGGGACGCGCTCAAGGCCTCGCAGGCGCCGGTGATCGCGTCACACTCGTCGTGTCGCGCGATCTACGACCACCCGCGCAACTTGTCGGACGACATGCTGCGCGCGCTCGCCGCAAAGGGCGGCGTGGTGATGATCAACTACTACCCGGGCTACACCGATCCGGTGGCGGCGCCGAAAATCGCGGACTGGTTCGCGCGCCACGGGCCCGAGTTCACGGCGCTGCGCGAGAAGTACGCGGGCGACCTGCGCGGCATGGCGCAGGCGATGAGGGCGATCGCCGCGGCCGACCCCGTGCCGCGGGGCTCGCTCGACGCGCTGCTCGACCACTTCGACCACGCGCTGCGCGTGGCCGGCGAGGACCACGTCGGGCTCGGCTCCGACTTCGACGGCGTGGCGAGCTTCCCGATCGGGCTGGGCGACGCGAGCCAGCTGCCCAACCTGACGAAAGGGCTCTTGGCACGCGGTTGGTCGGAGGAGGTCGTGCGCAAGGTGCTCGGCGAGAACCTGTTGCGCACGATGCGCGAGGTGGAGCTCGTCGCCGAACGCCTCAGGAGCCAACCCGCAGCACCGCCGACCCCGCGATGAGGCCGTCGCGCACCGCGCGCAGCGCGTCGGGCGCGCGCTCCAGCGGAAAGGCGGTGGTGCGGGGGCGCAGCGGCACGCGCGCGGCCAGCTCGAGCAGCGCTCGCCCGTCGGCGCGCGTGTTCGCCGTGACACTCGTGAGTGTGCGTTCCTCGAACAGGTGCGCCGCGTAGTCGAGCGCCGGGATCGCGCTCATGTGGATCCCCGCGCACGCGAGCGTACCGCCGGGCGCCAGCGCGGCGAGCGCGGTCGGCACGAGCTCGCCCGCGGGCGCGAACAAGATGGCGGCGTCGAGCGGCTCGGGCGGCTTCTCCGCCAGCTCACCCGCCCACTCCGCGCCCAGCGAGCGCGCCAGCGCGCGGTGGCTGGCCTCGCGCGTCGCGGCGAACACGCGGATGCCGAGGTGTCGCGCCAGCTGCAACACCAGGTGCGCCGACGAGCCGAAGCCGTACAGGCCGAGCCGCTGCCCGGGCTTCGCGCCGCTGCGCGCCAGCGCGCGCCAACCGATGATGCCGGCGCACAGCAGCGGCGCGGCAGCTTCGTCGTCGAGCGAATCCGGCAGCGCGTACGCAAAGGCCTCGGGCACGACGACGCGATCGGCGTAGCCGCCGTCGCGGTCCCAGCCCGTGAAGAGCGGCGCGCGGCACAGGTTCTCGTCGCCGCGCGCGCAGTACGCGCACACGCCGCACGCGCGCCACAGCCACGCGACGCCCACGCGTGCGCCGCGCGCGAACCGCCGTGCGCCCGCGCCGAGCGCAGCCACGCGGCCCACCACCTGGTGCCCGGGCACGACGGCGGGGCGATGCGGCGCGAGCTCGCCCTCGATCACGTGCAGGTCCGTGCGGCACACGCCGCAGACCGACACGTCGACCGCGATCTCGCCTGCCCCGGGCTCGGGCGCGGGGACGTCGCGCAGCGCGAGCGGCTCGCGCTCGAGCGGGGCCGGTCCCTTGAGCAGCCACGCGCGCATGAGCGGGAGACTACACTCGCGCGCGTTGAACCTTCTGCTCTTCGACGAGAAGGACGAGCTCGCACCGGGCCGCGTGCGCGTGTCGGACCGGCGGCTCCGCCATGCGCGCGAGGTCCTGCGCGTCGCGCCCGGCGACGACCTCGCGGTGGGCAGGCTCGGCGGCAAGCTCGGCCGCGGGCGCATCACCCGGCTCGACACGGACGCGCTCGAGCTCGACGTGTCGCTCGACCGCGACCCGCCGGCGCCGCACCCGGTGCGGCTGGCGCTCGCGCTGCCGCGCCCGCCGAGCCTGCGCAAGGTGCTCTCGCAGGCGACGGCGCTCGGCGTGAAGCGCTTCCTCTTGTTCCAGAGCGCGCGCGTGGAGAAGAGCTTCTGGCAGAGCTCGGCGCTGCGGCCCGACGCCGTGCGCGCGGAGCTCTTGCTCGGACTGGAGCAGGCGGGCGACACGATCCTGCCGACGGTCGAGTGCGTGCGCAGCTTTCGCGCGTTCGCCGCCGACGCGCTGCCCGCGCTCGCGGACGGCGCGCCGATCTTCGTCGCGCACCCGGGCGCGCCGCCGGGCGCGGACTTCGGCGCGGGCGCCGCGGCGCTCGTCGTCGGACCCGAAGGCGGCTTCCTCGAGCGCGAGCTCGCGCGACTCGCCGACGCCGGCTCGCGCACCGTCGGACTCGGCCCCCGCGTGCTGCGCGTCGAGACCGCCGTCGTCGCGCTGCTCGCGCGCGCGGCTGGTTGACACCGAAACGGGTCGTTGGGATAGTCGCCCGCCTATGGATCTCATGGAGAAGCTGGTCGCGCTGTGTCTCAACCGTGGCTTCATCTATCCCTCCAGCGAGATCTACGGCGGCATCGCCGGCTTCTGGGACTACGGTCCGCTCGGCGTCGAGCTGCGCCAGAACATCAAGAGCTCGTGGTGGCAGACGATGGTGCGCGACCGCGACGACGTCGTGGGTCTCGACTCGTCGATCATCGCGAACCCCGAGACGTGGGTGGCGTCGGGCCACGTCGCGAACTTCCACGACCCGATGGTCGACTGCCGGCTGTGCAAGCGGCGCTTCCGCGCCGGTCAGATCGATCCCGAGGACCGCTGCACCGCGTCGCCCGACGGCCGGCACGACCTCACCGAGCCGCGCCAGTTCAACTTGATGTTGAAGACGCGCATCGGCGCGTCCGACGATACGGCGGGTGACGCGTATCTCCGCGCCGAGACGTGTCAGTCGATCTTCCTCGACTTCAAGCGCGTGATGACGTCGGCGCGCGTGCGCCCGCCGTTCGGCATCGCGCAGATCGGCAAGGCGTTCCGCAACGAGATCACGCCGCGCAACTTCATCTTCCGCTCGCGCGAGTTCGAGCAGATGGAGCTCGAGTTCTTCACGCCGCCCGCAGAGGCGATGGACTGGTTCGAGCGCTGGCGCGAGATCCGCATGGGCTGGCACCGCGCCATCGGGCTCGACCCCGCGAAGCTGCGCTGGAAGCAGCACGGCCCGGACGAGCTCGCGCACTACGCGAAGGCGGCGTACGACGTCGAGTTCGAGTTCCCGTTCGGCTGGCACGAGCTCGAAGGCGTGCACCACCGCGGCGACTACGACCTGCGCCAGCACAGCGAGCACTCGGGCAAGGACCAGTCGTACACCGATCCCGACACCAAAGAGCGTTACACGCCGGTGGTCGTCGAGACCTCCGTCGGCGTCGACCGCTGCCTGCTCGCGCTCTTGTCGAGCGCATACGCCGAGGACGAGGTCGGGGGCGAGAAGCGCGTCGTGCTGCGCTTCACGCCGCAGCTCGCGCCGGTGAAGGTGGCGCTCTTGCCGCTGTCGAAGAAGCTCTCCGAGCCCGCCGAGAAGCTGGGCGCCGAGCTGCGCCGCCGCTTCAACGTCGAGTTCGACGTGTCGGGCAGCATCGGCAAGCGCTATCGCCGCCAGGACGAGATCGGCACCCCCTTCTGCGTGACGTTCGACTTCGAGTCGCTCGAGGACCACAAGGTCACGGTGCGCGAGCGCGACACCACGGCGCAGGAGCGCATCGCCACCTCGCAGCTGGGCCCGTACCTTTCCGAGCGGGTGCTGGGCTTCTAGACTCCCGGCCCATGCGCCGCGCCCTCCCCCATCCGAGCCTGCTCGTCGGGCTCGCCCTCATGGCCGGCGTCTGGGCCGGCGGCGTCGCGGCGCTCGGCGAGTGGAGCGTGCACCCGAGCATTCCGTTGGGCGTGGGCGCGCTGTTGGCGTTGTACGCGCTCGGGATCGGACCGCTGCGCGAAGCGCGCGAGCTCGGCCCCCCCGTCGAGTGGGAGCAGTGGCTCGCGTTCGTGAGCGGCGCGCTGGCGATCTTCGTCGCGCTGACCGGGCCCGTGCACGACCTGTCGGACTCCTATCTCTTCTCGGCGCACATGATCCAGCACCTCATGATCACCTTGCTCGCGCCGCCGCTGCTCTTGATCGGCACGCCGGGCTGGCTGGTGCGCTGGCTCGTGCGGCCCGCACCCGTCTTGCGTGCGGCGCGCTTCCTCGGGCATCCGACGACCGCCTTCATCGCGTGGAACGGCACGCTGCTCGCGTGGCACTTGCCCGTGCTCTACAACGCGACGCTCGTCGACCTGGACGTGCACATCTTCGAGCACCTGCTCTTCATCGCGACGGCGCTGATGGCGTGGTGGCCGACGCTGGCGCCCGCGCGCGAGCTGCGCGCGCCCATGGTGTTCCAGCTGATCTACCTGCTGGTGCTGCCCATTCCGATGAAGATCCTGGGGATGATGCTGACGTTCTCGACGTACGTGCTGTACCCCGAGTACGCGATCGCGCCGCGCATCTGGGGCATCTCCGCGTCGATCGACCAGCAGATCGGCGGGATCATCATGTGGGTGCCCGCCGGCTTCGTGATCTGGATCAACCTGGCCGCGCACTTCTTCCGCTGGTACCGCGAGAGCGCGCGCCAGGACCGGCACGAGACGAACGTCGTCCCGCTGACACGCGAGCGTGTCACGTGAGGCGCATTGCGCTCGGCTGCCTCGCCGCGCTCGTCGCGCTCGCCGGCTGCGGTCTCGAGCGCGAAGAGACGTATCGCGCGACCGGCTTCGTGCAGAGCGTCGACGCCGCGAACAAGCAGGTCACGATCTCGCACGAGGAGATCCCCGGCTTCATGCCCGCGATGACGATGAACTTCGACGTGGCGAAGCCGGAGCTGCTGGACGGCGTGGGGCCGGGCGCGCGCGTCGAGTTCGAGCTGCACCGCTCCGCCACCGTGCTGCGCATCGATTCGCTGCGCGTGGTCGCGCCGGGGCCCGCGGCCGCCGGCAACGCGCTGCCGGCGCTCGAGGAGTCCGACGTCGCGCCGGACTTCGCGCTCGTCGACCAGGACGGCCGGACCGTGAAGCTCTCGGATTGGCGCGGGCGCGCGGTGCTGCTCGACTTCGTGTTCACGCGCTGCCCGGGCCCGTGTCCGATCCAGACGGCGCGCCTGGTCGACGTGCAGCGCCGGCTCGCGCCCGAGCTCGCCGCGCGCACGCGGTTCGCGTCGATCACGCTCGATCCCGTCTGGGACACGGGCGAGCGCCTGCGCGACTACGCGTCGGCGCACCAGGCGAAGCTCGACAACTGGTCGTTTCTGACCGGGCAGCCCGACGTCGTCTCCGCCGTGCTCGAGTCGTACCGCATCGGCACGATCCGCCAGCCCGACGGCTCGCTCGACCACTTGGTCGCCACGTTCCTCATCGCCCCCGACGGCCGCATCGCGCACCGCTACCTGGGGCTGGAAGGCGCGGCGAGCACGATGCTCGACGACGTGGCGAAGGTGCTGTCGTGAGCCGCTGCCTGTGCGCGCTCGTGCTCGCTCTGGCGCTGTTCGGCGCGGCGACGGCGTGCGTGCGCGAGACCGACGTCGACGCGCGCGCCGCTTCGATCGAGCACAAGCTGCTCGCCTCGTGCTCGTGTCATCCGAAGAAGATCGCCGGCCTGCCCCTCGAGACGGAGATCCGCGCCGCGATCCGCGAGGGCATCGCCGAGGGCAAGGACGACGACGCCGTGCTGTGGGGCGTGCTGCAGACGCACGGCACGGCGCTGCTCGCCGCAGGCATCCAGGACCTCGAGACGCGCGCCGCGGCGTTCAGCGTCGAGACGGGCGCGCTCATCGTGGTCGGCCTCGGTGTGCTCATGCTGCAGCTGCGGCGGCGCGAGTCGGACTAGCGCGCGTAGCGGATGACGGTGCGGATCGCCGTGCCGTCGTGCATGCGGTCGAACGCCTCGTTGATGCGCTCGAGCGGCAGCTCCGCGGTGACCATCTCGTCGAGCTTGATGCGGCCGCTCATGTAGCGGTCGACGAAGCGCGGCAACTGCGTGCGGCCCTTGGTGCCGCCGAACGCGGTGCCGCGCCAGGAGCGGCCCGTGACGAGCAGGAACGGGCGCGCGTGGATCTCCTGCCCGGCGCCCGCCACGCCGATCACGATCGACTGGCCCCAGCCGCGCTGCGTGCACGCGAGCGCCTGGCCCATGACGTCGACGTTGCCGATGCACTCGAACGAGTAGTCGACGCCGCCGTCGGTCATGGACACGATCGCGGCGGCGACGTCGGGCGTCTCCTTGGGGTTCAGGAACTCGGTGGCTCCGAACGCCTTCGCGAGCTCGAACTTCCGCGGGTTCACGTCGACGCCGATGATGCGCTCGGCGCCGGCCATCACGGCGCCCTGGATCACCGAGAGCCCGATGCCGCCGAGCCCGAACACGGCCACGCTGGCACCGGGCTCGACCTTCGCGGTGTGCACCACCGCGCCGATGCCCGTCGTCACGCCGCAGCCCAACAGGCAGATGCGCTCGAGCGGTGCGTCGCTGCGGACCTTCGCGAGGGCGATCTCGGGCACGACCGTGTACTCGGCGAACGTCGACGTGCCCATGTAGTGGTGGAGCTTCCTGCCGCGCGCGGACAGCCGGCTCGTGCCGTCGGGCATGAGCCCCTTGCCCTGCGTCTCGCGAATGCGCACGCACAGGTTGGTCTTGCCCGACAGGCAGTACCTGCACTCCCTACACTCGGGAATGTAGAGCGGGATCACGTGGTCGCCGGGCGCGAGGGAGCGCACGCCGGGGCCGACCTCGACCACCTCGCCGGCGCCCTCGTGGCCCAGCACCGTCGGGAACAGTCCCTCGGGGTCCTTGCCCGAGAGCGTGTACGCGTCCGTGTGACACACGCCGGTGGCGGCGAGCCGGAGCAGGCATTCGCCCGCACGCGGGCCGTCGAGGTCGATTTCGCTGATCTCGAGCGGGTGTCCCGCCTGCCATGCAACGGCTGCTTTCACCTTCACGCGCGCGATCATACGCGATCCGCCACCGGGCTTTGACCGAACTTTGACCCGTGGGGCCCCGCCGCGGAGGTGAGGAACGGGTAATCTTTGCCGCCGATGACCACTGTTCCCGTCGTCGCGGTCGCTGGCGGTCCCGGGGTGGAGTTGCCCGCCGGGCCGACGATCACGGACGTGATCGGAGTCCTCCCGGACTCCGTCTACGAGAACCCCACGGCGCTGGGGCTGCTCTACTTCGCGCGTGACCTGCTGCTGTACGCGGCCGCGGTCGCGCTGCTCGTGCGCTCCGACCAGCCGCTCCTGCTCGTGCCGGTGTGGCTGTTCGCGGGGCTCTCGATCAGCGCGCTCTTCATCGTCGGCCACGACGCCGCGCACGGCGCCCTGTTCAAGAGCAAGCGCCTCGCGTACGCGATCGGCCAGCTCGCGATGCTGCCGTCGCTGCACGTGTACGAGGCCTGGATCTTCGGGCACAACCGGATCCACCACGGGCACACGGTGCGCGAGGGCATGGACTACGTGTGGCACCCGGTGAGCCCCGAGGCATACCGCGCGCTCTCGCCGCTGGCGCGCCTGGCGCACCGGCTGAAGTGGTCGTGGCTCGGCGCAGGCATCTACTACGGCTGGGACATCTGGTGGCGCAACATGATGCGCTTCTCGCCGCCCGAGAAGATCGCACGCGAGGTGCATCGCGACCGGCGCATCGTGATCGCCTACGCGGCGGCGGCGAGCGCCGCGCTCTTCGCGCTCGGCTTCCACGTCTACGGCACCGCGCTCGGCGCGCTGTGGATGTGGGTGAAGGTCTTCGCGGTGCCGTTCGCGGTGTGGAACTACTCGATCGGCATCGCGGTCTACGTGCACCACATCGCGCCCGACATCGCCTGGTACGGCCGGCGCGAATGGACCCGCTTCAAGGGCCAGATGGAAGGCACGACGATCCTACACATTCCTGTGTGGCTGAACGTGTTCTACCACAACATCTTCCTGCACGTGCCGCACCACGTGGACATGCGCATCCCGTTCTACAAGCTGGGCGAGGCCGCCGACGCCATCCGCGCGCACTTCGGCGACGTGGTGCGCGAGAAGAACTTCCGCTTCGGCGATTATCTGCACGCGACGCGCAGCTGCAAGCTGTACGACTTCGACGCCGGCCGCTGGCAGCGCTACGGCGAGGCGCCCGCCGGCCGCTAGTCGCCGCGCAGGCGCAGCCCCAGCTCTTTCAGCTGTGCGGGCTCGACGGGCGACGGCGACTGCATGAACAGGTCCTGCGCGCGCTGCGTCTTCGGAAACGCGAGCACGTCGCGCAGGCTGTCACCGCCCGCCAGCATGAGGGCGAACCGGTCGAGCCCGAACGCGAAGCCGCCGTGCGGCGGCGCGCCCGCGTCGAGCGCGTCGAGCATGAAGCCGAAGCGCGCCCGTGCCTCCGCTTCGGTGTAGCCGAGGATCGCGAGGATCTTGAGCTGCAGATCCGAGCGGTGGTTGCGCAAGCTGCCCGAGCCCAGCTCCACGCCGTTCAGCACCAGGTCGTAGTGCGTGGCGATCACGCTCTTCGGGTCGCTGTCGAGCTTGGGGATCTCGCCCTCGAGGGGCGCGACGAACGGCATGTGCATGTACGTGAGCGAGCCGTCGTCGGCCTCTTCGAAGAGCGGGAAGCCGACGATGAAGAACGGGTCCCAGGCGCGCCCGTCGAGCCGGCCGAGCTTCGCGCCGAGCTCGAGGCGGATGCGCCCGAGCACGTCGCACACGACCTTCTCGCGGTCCGCGCCGAACAGGATCACGTGGCCGGGGCGCAGGCCGGCGCGCTTGCCGATGGCCTCGCGCTCGGCGTCGGACAGGAACTTCGCGATCGGGCTCTGCCAGCTGCCGTCGGGCAGGATGCGCGCCCACGCCAGGCCCTTCGCGCCGAAGCCGCGCGCCATGTCGTTCAGCTTGTCCAGATCGCTGCGCGACAGCCCGTCCGCGTCCGGCACCGGCAGCGCGCGCACGACGCCGCCCGCCGCCAGCGCGCCGGCGAACACCTTGAACTCGCTGCCCGCGACGACGTCCGACAGCTCGCAGATCTCGAGCGAGATGCGCCGCTCGGGCTTGTCGGAGCCCCAGCGCAGCATGGCCTCGCGGTAGTCGATGCGCGGGAACGGCCGCTCGAGCTCGACGCCGATCACGTCGCGGAAGGCCGTCACCGTAATGTGTTCCAGCAGCTCGAGTACGTCGTCCATGCGCACGAACGACATCTCGAGGTCGAGCTGCGTGAACTCGAGCTGGCGGTCGGCGCGCTGGTCCTCGTCGCGGAAGCAGCGCGCGATCTGGAAGTAGCCGTCGAAGCCCGCGACCATGAGCATCTGCTTCATGATCTGCGGCGACTGAGGCAGCGCGTAGAAGCTGCCGTGGTGCACGCGGCTCGGCACCAGGAAGTCGCGCGCGCCCTCCGGCGTGGCGCGCGCCAGGATCGGCGTCTCCACTTCGACGAGCCCGCGCTCGCTGCAGCTCGCCCGCATGGACTGGCACAGCGCGTGGCGCGCGCGCAGGCGCCGCTGCATGACGGGCCGGCGCAGGTCGTGGATGCGGTACTGCAGGCGCACCGACTCGTCGATCTCGACGTCGTCCTCGATCGCGAACGGCGGCGTCGTGGCGATGTTGAGGATGCGCACCTCGTCCGCGACGAGCTCCACCTCGCCCGTCGGCAGGTTCTCGTTCACGACGTCGGCGTCGCGGCGCGCGAGCCGTCCGCGGACGGCGAGCACGAACTCCGAGCGGATCGCCTGCGCGCGCTCGTGCGCGGCCGGCGCCGAGTCGGGCTTGAACACCACCTGCGCGAGTCCCGTGTGGTCGCGCAGGTCGACGAAGATCACGCCGCCGTGGTCGCGCCGCTTGCGCACCCAGCCGCACAACACGAGCTCGCGCCCGACGTCGCCGGGGCGCACCGCGCCGCAGAAGTGCGTTCGGCGCAGGTCACCCAATGGATCTAGTGTCGGCACGACGCCCTCGTTCGCGCCCGGAGCAGCCGAGCGCGCGGACGGCGGAGCCTACCAAGGGCCCCGAGGCCGGTCAAAGGGACGCGCCGGAGGAGCCGGGGCCGCGCGTGGGCTGCGACAGGTCGTCGGCCGAGCAGACCAGATTGCGGCCGAGCGCCTTCGCCAGGTACATCGCCTTGTCCGCCAGGTCGAGCAGCCGCTCACGGCTCTCGCCGTGCATCGGGAACGTCGCCACGCCCACCGAGATGGTGAGCCGCAGATCGAGGCCGCGCTCCGCGCCGAAGCTGCGGTCGGCGACCGACTGGCGGATGCGGTCGGCCACCGAGAGCGCGCCTTCGAGCCCCGTGTCGACGAGCAGGATCGTGAACTCGTCGCCGCCGTAGCGGCCCACGGTGTCGATCGCCCGCACGGACTCCTGCAACAGCGCGCCGAGCTCGCGCAGGACGCGCGAGCCGATCAAGTGGCCGTAGCGGTCGTTCACGGCCTTGAAGCGGTCCAGGTCGAGGAACAGCACCGAGAGCTTGCTCTGCGAGCGGTCGGCGCGGTTCACCTCTCGGTCGAGCGCCGACAGGAGATACCGCGCGTTGTAGAGCGAAGTCACGTCGTCGACGAACGCCTTCTCGCGCGCCTGCAGGAAGCGCTCGGAGTTGATGAGCGCGAGCTCGGCCTGCTCGACGACCAGCTCTGCGCGCTCGATCTCGTCGCGCCCGAACGGACGGCCGTCGGCGCAGAGCCACATGCCACCGGCGATGCGCCCCTCGACGCGGATCGGCAGCGCGAGCACCTGGCCGAGATCGGCCTCGAGCGCGCCCGGCACCGCAGACGCGTCTTCGAGCGCCGAGGCGCCCGCGCGCTCGAGATCGGACGTATCGAACAGCTTGCCCGACTCGATGAGCGCGCGGAGCTCGCCGCCGCGCCCCTCGGGGAAGCCGCGCAGCTCGAGCCCCTCGCCCGCGTGCGACGGCAGGTCGACGAGCCGACCGATCGCGCGCGCGCGGCCGGTGACGCGCAGCAGGATGTCGAGCCCGAGCGGCAGCACGTCGCCGCTCTCGAGACACGACGCCAGCGGGCGCGCCGCCTCGAACGCCTGCACGCTCCCGCGCAGCGACTCGTTCTCGTCGATGAGCCGGCGGCGCAGCATGGTGCGCTTCACGCCGTAGGTGATCTCGGGCGCCGACACCGGCTTGCGCAGATAGTCCGCCGCGCCGAGCCGCATCGCCTGCAGCGCACTCTCGAGCGACGCGTACCCCGTGAGCACGATGACCTCGGTGTGCGGCGAGGCGCGCTTCACGCGCTCGAGCAGCTCGAGGCCGTCCATCTCGCGCATGGACAGGTCGGTGATGACGAGGTCGAAGGGACCCTCGTCGCCCAGGCGCGACAGCGCCTCGCGCCCCGAGGCCGCCGTCGCCACGCGGAAGCCTTCCTGGACCAGCGCGTCGCGCGTCATCTCGCGAATCAGGCGGTCGTCGTCGACGACCAGCACCCGCTTGTCCATCGCGCCCCGATCCTCCGCTCGCGCGTCTCCGTTGCGCAGGATCGGCCTGCAACCCCGCGGAGTTGAGAGCCCGCGGCGGAAGGGGCGCGAGCGGCGCTAGGGAAGGATCCTGACGCGCCTGCCCTCGATGCGGAGCCGGCCTTGCGCGTGCAGCTGGATCGCGCGCGGGTAGAGCTCGCGTTCGACTGCGATGACGCGCGGGGCGAGCGTGTCCGGCGTGTCGTCCTCGAGCACCGGGATGGCCTTTTGCAGGATGATCGGGCCCGTGTCGTACTGCTCGTCGCAGTAGTGGATCGTGGCGCCGGTGACCTTCGCGCCGTAGTCGAGCACGGCGCGGTGGACGCGCTCGCCGTAGAAGCCCTTGCCCGAGAACGCGGGCACGAGCGACGGGTGCACGTTCATCGCGCGGCCGTTGTAGCCGCGCAGCTCGAGCTTCGACAGGAAGCCGGCCAGCACGAGCAGGTCGGGCGGAGCCTCGTCGAGCACGCGGTGCAGGGCGTCGTTGAACTCGACCTCGCCGCGCAGCTCGCGGCGCGACACGATGCGCGCGGGTACGCCGTGCTTGCGCGCGCGCTCGAGCCCGAATGCTTCGGGCTTCGACGAGATCACGGCGGTGAACTCGACGTCGAGCCGGCCCGCGTCGCGCTCCTCGACGAAGCGCTCGAACGTGGTCCCTTGCCCCGACAACAGCACCGCGATTCGCAGCGTCACGTGCGAAAGCTACCAGAGCGGGGCCCGAAGGCGGAGACGCCTCCCGGCTCACGCCGAGAGGCGTCTCACTCGTCCCTTCCCGTTTGCCCTACCAGGTGTAGCGGAACCGGAGCTCCGCCTGGTCACGATTGAGAACCGGCGCCACGCCGCGGCCCAGCACGGAGCCCTGCATCTGCTCGGGCGACGTGTACTGGGCGATCGGGAAGTACGAGCCCTGTTGCTGGTACACGTGCCCGAAGAAGCTCGAGTAGCCCAGCGTGGTCGAGAACGCGTCGTTCCACCGGTACGAGATGCCGGTGATGATCGCGGCCTGCGACTCCAGCGGCGCGTACAGGATCGAAACGCGCGGCGCGAGGCGGTCCTGGAAGTAGCCCGTGAAGAACGTGAACACGATGTTGCCCGAGAACGGATTTCCGGCACTGCCGTAGAGGCCGTCCTTGTTCAGCTTCCCGCCTTGGTAGTTCGGCAGGTAGCGCACGAACATCTGCAGGTTCATGAAGAAGCTGCGGTTCGGGTTCAGGAAGTTGAAGAACGTCGGGCGGTCGACCGAGACCGACAGCACGAGCTCGTCGGACTGCGACAGGCCCGAGAACGTGGTCGAGTTCGCGAACAGCTTGCGCGCCATCCACGAGAACTCGATGCCCCAGCTGGTCTTGGTGACGTCCTCGGCGAAGTCGAGGCCGAAGCCGAACACGTTCTTCTTCTGGTAGCGCAGGTCGTCCTGGCGGCCGCTCTGCCACAGGAAGTCGCGGCGGCCGTAGAAGCCATCGCCGCCCGCCTTGCGGATCGGCAGCGTCTGCGTGGTGCCGCCGACGATGCCCGCGATGCTCTTGCAGAACACCGGCGAGCGCGGCGGCAGGCCGTTCGGGAACTTCGCCTTGAACTTCGCGCTGCCCGGCGCCTCGTCGACGCGGTAGGGCTCGTACTGCGCTGCGTCCTCGAGCGGATCGCCCTTGATGCCGCTGCCGCACAGGATGTTGTCGTCGGTGATCGGGCCCGGGGTGTAGTCGTCCTGGCCGTCCCAGATGCCGTCGCGGTCCTGGTCCAGGTCGTTCAGGCGGTCCTGGTTGATGTCGCGGAGACCGTTGCCGTTCGGCGCGAGCGACGAGGTCGGGTCGCCGAACAGGTTGTTGCGCTCGCTCACGCTCATCTGCAGCTGGCGGCCGTTCACCGTGACGACCTGGCCGGCGAAGAGCTGGCGCAGCCCGTTCAGGTTGTCCATCTCGAGCGCCGCGAGGTTGACGCGCGTCTGCGCGCCGCCGCTGCCCGGCGTCACGTCGTTCACGCCGTAGCTGATGGGCATGTCGATCAGCATCGCAGCGCCGCTCGCCGGGGTGTGGCTGTTGGTCGCGATGACCTTGGTGACGTCGTAGTAGCAGATGTCCACGGGGCAGGATTGCGGGTTGTACGCGCGCAGCTGCGCCTGTGCTGCCGTCGGGTCCGCCACGGCCGCCACCGTGCTGAGCCCGGAGAGGTTGTTGCGCACCACCTCGAAGTCGTCCTGCTGCTGGTTGAACACGCGCTGGTTGCGTGCGTAGATGCCGTCGGGGCCCGCGATCGGGTCGCCCGTGGCCTGCCTGTTGGTGTTGCCGCTGCCCCAGTTCACGAGCTCGGTCAAGCTCTCCGGCGGATCGAACTGGCGGTCCAGGCCGACGATCTCGGTCGAGATCAGGAAGCGCTCCAGGTTGGCGGACGCGATCTCCAGCGCGGTACAGCCGTGGTTGAACGGCGTGGCGTTGTCGGTGGGATTGATCGTGTTCATCCAGCGGCCGCAGTACTCGCCGTCGATGTTCTGGTAGGTGACCGGGCCCTTCGGGTTGATCAGGTTGAACTGGTTGAGCGGGCTCGTGAGCGAGAGCGGATTGTTCGGGTCATCCTCGAACACGACCGCGCCCCACTTCTTCTTCGCCTCGGGATCGATCTTCCAGGGCATGGGCTGGATCCAGCCGTCCGCCTGGCGCGGGTTGTTCGGGTCGTTCTGGAACTCGGCGCGGCCGACCTTGCCCATCTTGATGACCTGGTCGGGCGTCAGGTTGAGGTAGGTGCAGTTCTCGATCTGGCTGCCGTCGGGCAGCGTGGTGAACGTGCCGTTGCGGCTGCAGTTGATGCCCGGCAGGTACGTCTGCTTGCCGTTCGGCGCGGTGCGCACGCCGACGAGCGCGCCGGGCTGGAGCGCCTTGAGCGCCGAGAAGCCCTCCGTCACCACGCTGGCGTCCGCGTTCATGAGATCGACGCCGCCGACGCTGAACACCGGGTTGCCCGGGATCGCGGACGTGCCGATCGCCGCGCGGATCGACGGATCGGCGGCCCACTGGCTGCCCTGCAGACCGCTGCACGGGTTCGCGTACACGGGGCCGCAGCCGAGCAGCGCCGCCTGGGCAGGCTGCAGGTTGAAGCCGATGTCGTCCGAAGCCTGGGCGCCGACCGTCGGCGAGCGCGGGTTGATGGACATGAACGTGTCGGTGAGGATGTTGCCGTCCCTGAAGCCGACCGTGTCGAACGGATCGTCCGTCGTGCGGATGCCGTCGACGCCTTGCAACACCGCCGCGCTGACCAGCGCGTAGCCACCGAGCAGACCCGCGACCGCGGTGAACGTGTCCGGGTTGTTCAAGCGGTCGAACGCGCAGTAGCCCTCGTCCTGGTCGAACGTGAACGCGCACACCGAGTGGAACAAGAGCTGGTTCACGTTGTGCAGCGAGGCGATCGCGTCGGGCGCGCGCAGGTGCTGCTTGCCGAAGTCGGGGCTGTTCGGGTCGTTGTTCGGCTTGGCCCAGAGCAGGCAGTTGCCTTCGGACGGGAAGATGTCGTCGCCGTTGCCGGGGATGCCGTCGGGGCCGACGACCTGACCCGCGGAGTTCTTGCGGTAGCGGCAGGTGCCGCCCGAGCGCGTGCTCGTCGAGAGCGGTGCGCCGGTCACGACGTCGGCCGTGCGCTCGTACTGCTGCACCAGGTTCAGATAGAAGTTGTCGTCCCAGCCCCAGAAGTCGGAGAGCGCGAACGTGAAGCGGTCCCAGCGGCCTTCCAGGCGCATGCCGTAGTCCCACGTCCCGAGCCCGTTGTAGTCGTTGTTCGGGCGCTGTTCGCCGGCGAGGCCGATGCCCGCCAGGCCGTTCGCCATGGCGCCGAAGCTCTTCAAGCAGATCAGGTCGACCGCGCCGCCCTCGCCGCACTTGCCGAGGTCGGTCGGCGTGAATTTGTCGAAGATCCACAGCATCTCGAGGCGGAGGTCCTCGACCGGGCCCACGCGCATGAACGCCTCGGGCGAGATCGTGACGTCGGCCGCCCACTGGCCGACGCGCTGCTCGTCGAGCGGGCCGAACAGGCCGTTGCCGATGTCGAGCGGGTTGTTGCGATCCTGGTTGCGGAAGAGCTCCGTCTTGCCCCAGATCACGATCAGCTTGCCCACGCGCGCGAATACCTGGCTGTCGGCCATCTCGAACTCGAGGTAGCCCTCGGCGAACTCGTCTTCGCGCTGGCTCGCCCCGTGGTTCCACTGCAGCTCGTCTTCCGTGAAGTGCAGGTCGAGGTTCGACACCACGGCTTGATGCGTCGCGTAGAAGTTCCGCGCGCCCGGCGACTGGAACACGATGCCGTTGCTCTTCTGGCGCGGGCGCGCCGGAATCTCCACGCCGAAGTTGTTGCCGTACAGGCGCAGGTCGCTCGCGTCGGTCGGCTCGTTCGAGGCCGAGGTGGGCCTGGCGCGCGGGTCGTTCAAGAGGCCCAGCACTTCGTACTGGAGCGCGATGTTGGGCTTGCCCGGGATGGCCTGGGCGGTGGTGTTCAGCTCGATGCACTGGCCATCGGCGTTGGCGCCGATGTTGAACTTGGTCGTCTGGTTGCGGATCGCGATGATCGGGCACGCCGCGGCGATGGCCTGCTGCGTGATGTCGTGGCCCTGCTTGTCGAGGCAGACGCCCGTCGCCCGGTTGAAGGAGCCCGCGTTGGCGAGGCCCAGGCCGTCGGACGAGCTGACGCCGCACGCCTGCAGCGCCAGGAACCGGTTCGAGTACACGCCGTAGAGCTCGACCACCTTCTCGCTGCCGGGGTTCGCGGCGCTGGGCACGGTGATCTGCGCGGTCTCGGAGTAGATCGGGATCTTGATCGGCTGGCTCGCGCCGCCCTGCATCTGGTCGAAGCGGTCCTGCGGCCCGGTGAGCGGCGCCGCCAGGCTGTAGCCGGCGGGCGCCGCGTTCGGGTTGTTCGCGACGTACGGGAGGTCGTCCGCCGTGTTGCGAATCCCGTCGGGGCCGACGAAGAACGGGTCGGCCTTCTGCTCGGTGACCTGCGTATTGATGACCAGGTTGCCGTCGGCGTCGCGCGAGGTCGGCGCGCCGGCGATGTTCGCGCTGATGTCGTCGGCGAGTCCCGTCTCGTACTGCCCGAACCAGTTCAGCGAGCTCAGGCTGCCGAAGTAGCCCTGCGGCTTGATCGGCGTGTTGATCGTGGCGAGGAACGGGAAGATCGTCGTGCCGATCTTGTTCGAGCCCCACTTCGCGCTGAGGAGCGCGGGCGTGCTCTCCTTCGCGAAGATCGCGAAGCGGTTCGGATCGGGGCGCGTCTTCAGGAGCTCGGGCTGGTTCGCGTTGAAGGTCGTCGTGGTCGTGCCGAGAATCGCCGCGGCCTGCGCCTCGAGCGCTTCCGCTGTGCCGGGCGGCGGCACGGCCAGGGGCTTGTTGGGATCGTTCGGATCGGTCGTGACGCCCTTCTTCGCGAGCTCCTGGATGCGCCGCACGTCGGCGGCCTCGGCGAGCAGCCCGCGCCGCTCGGTTTCCTCGCTGATCGACAGCACGTCGCCGTTCACGAGCAGGTCGTGCAGGCGCGCATACTCCGCTTCGCCGATCGTCGGACGCGCGGCGGAGAGCAGGTTCTCGCGCGCCAGGCTCGAGAAGTCGCCGGCGCGGATGGCGACGTACTGCGGCAAGCTGAACTTCAGCGGGCCGTCGAGCGGCGTGAGCTGGTTCAGGTTGCAGAACACCGCCAGCGGGAACGGGTTGTCGAAGGTGCCCGGCTGGTTCACGCACTGGCGATAGCGGCGGTCCGGGTTCAGGATCTCGCGCGGGTCGGTGAGCGTGCCCGGCTGGTAGATCTGCTTCAGGAGGCCGCCGAAATACGGCGACTTGTTCTCGACGTTCTCCTTCAAGCTGCCGGGCTGCCGCACGGCCTTGCGCGCGGCGTCACCGTACGAGTCGGCGCTGCTGAACAGCCCACACGCGCGCGTGTAGATGCAGTCGAACGACGCGAGCACGCGGGTGTACATGAACATCGTGTCGAACGGGCCGAAGCCGTCGGGGAAGATCGACAGCTCGAACTCCAGCGCGAGCACGTGGCGCCACTGGGAGAACGTCATCGCATTCGCCGGCAGATTGTCGCCGGTGAAGAGAAGTCGAGATTCGTAGAAGCCGTGGATCGAGAACTTGCGTTCGCCCGGGAGATCCCATTCGAAGGCATGCGCGGTGTTCGCGATCCCGATGCCCGTGATCAGGATGCCCAGGACGATCGCAGCAATGCGCCCCGCGGCAGCCGGCCTTCCCCTCATCGCCATCCCCTTCACGTATCCACAGACCTGCCCGCGGCGGCTCCCTCAGCGCCGCGGGCGCTTTCTCATCGCGCGCCCGCCGCCGGAGAGCCCGGCGAGTGCCCACGCAAGTGGTGTTGCTCGCAGGCCATGCGAAGTGACGCCGCGGTGAGCAACCGGCCGTCTCGCTCGCCGCGGGTGCGCATCACTCGCCCGCGCTGGACTGCGGCGGAATGGTCTCCGCCTTCGGCAGCATCTCGTACCAGGACAGTCCCGCGTCCGTGGAACGCAGTACGTTCCCGCCAGCGCCCACCATCCAACACACGGTCGGCGTACCGCACGCGACGTCGCGGAAGTAGCCGTACTTGCCCGACGGGAAACGGCCGGAGTCGGGATCTTCCCCGAGCTTCAGCCACGTCTGGCCGCCGTCTCTGCTGATGCGGCGCAGGCCCTTTTCGCCGACGGCGACGATGTTCGACTCGGCGCTGATCGCCGCGAAGATCGCCTGCTTCGACCCGGTGGGGAGATACTTCCAGTTCTTGCCGCCGTCTTCGCTCGTCAGCGCGACGCCGCCGAGGCCCGTGATCATGCCGTGGTCGTTGTCGCGGAACTTCACGTCGAACAGGAACGGGGTTTCGATGACCTCGATCTTCACGATGCCCGCCGGAGCGAGCTTCGACTGCGCGAACGCCTTCATGTCGACGCCTTCCTGGTCGAGCGGCGTCGGACGCTTGATCTTGATGCGGTCCTGATTGATTCCCTCGTTGTCGAGGAACTTCTGCACTTCGTCTGCGCGCTCGTCGGCGAGCGAGGTGTCCTTCCGCTTCTTCAGCTCGTCGGCGGTGACGAAGCCCTCGATCGCGATCTTGAGATACGCCTTGTCCGCGAGGACGGCGGCAGCCTTGAAGATCTGGTCCCACTTGTCCTTCGGGATCTTCCGCTCGCCGGTCGGGAACGACACGTCGTCGAAGTGGACGGTGCCCTGGATGTTGCCGCGCTCCCAGTTCTGGCCGCCGTCTTCGGTGCGGAAGATGTAGCCGTACTCGCCGGCCATCCAGCCGTGGTTCTTGTCCGTGAAAAAGACGTCGTTCAGGAAGATGTCGTCGTAGATCTTCTCGCCGCGCTGGGCCGCCGCGAGCTCGTCATCGCTCAGGTACTTCCAGCTCGGGCTGTCCGGAGTCAGCACGAACGAGCGGTCTTCCCAGGTCTTGCCGGCGTCGGCCGTGTAGTAGCGGCCGCCCCAGTCACCCACCGCCCAGGCGGTGCTCGCGTCGACGGCGCGCACGGCGAAGAGGTGCTGCGCGGGCTCGCGGGGGATCTTCTGCAGCTCCCAGTTGTCGCCGCCATCGGTCGTGTGGATCACGAAGCCGCGGCGCCCGACCGCCCAGCCGTTCTTCTCGTCCGCGAACGAGATGTCGTAGATGGACTGGTCGGTCTTGCTGTCGAGCTTGGTCCAGTTCTTGCCGCCGTCCGCCGTGCGGTAGATCGCGCCGAAGTAGCCGCCGGCCCAGAGGTGGTCGGCGCCGACGGCAGTGACTGCGTACAAGTCGTCCGGCAAGTCGATCTGACCCGCCTTGAACTTCTCTTCGTATTTCTCCTGGACACACGCGCTCGTGACGACGGCCGCCGCAAGCAGAGAGATCAGGGCGCGCGCCGCGCGCAATCGTCCAAGCGTGCTCAATGCCCCTCCCCGTTGGAGCTCCGGCGCGCCGCGCCGAGCCCCTGAGCCGCACATTTTCCCGACTCGCGCGCCGCGGCGTTTGGAATGCAGCGAAGGACCGCGACGCTGGCGACCGGTGGCCGGTTCTAAACCGAGCGAAGACCCAGTGTCAAGCTTCCGCGAAATTTTCCGCGCCCATGCGCAGCTCGTGCGCAACTTCCGCACGCCGCGTGGAGACGCGCGGGTGGGACCGCCGATAGAATGACCGCGTGTCACACGCGAGAGGAGGCGCCCGCTCGCCAGCGCGCACGTTGTGGCGCACTGCGTTATTGCTCGCGTTGCGCGATTTGGGCCCTTTCGGCGGCCGCCGAACGCGCGCGGAGCGCGACACCGCCGCGGGTGAGCGAATCGCGGACGCGCTCGGATCTCTGCGCGGGGTCTACACCAAACTGGGGCAGCACCTCGCGACGCGCGTCGACGCACTTTCGGACGAGTTTCGTGCGCCGCTCGACGCGCTCCACGAGTCCGCGCCGCCCGTGCCCTTCTCGGTGATCCGCGCCGAGATCGAGCGCGGCCTCGGCTCCACGCGGATCTTCGCCTGGATCGATCCGGAGCCGCTGGGCACGGCTTCGATCGCCCAGGTGCACCGCGCGCGCCTGCAGCGCGGCGGCGAGGTGGCGGTCAAGGTGCGCCATCCCGAGCTCTCGCCCGCGGGCCTGGCGCGCGACCTGCGCGGCCTGCGCCGCGCGCTGCCGCTCCTGCGCCCGTGGCTCCGGCGCGACGAGGCGCGTGCGCTCTTCGACGAGCTGGGGCGCGCGCTCGCGCGCGAGCTCGACTTCGAGCTCGAGGGCCGCACGGCCGAGCAGATCGCCGCGGCGCTTTCGGCCGACTCGCGCATCGTGGTGCCGCGCGTGCACTGGGAGGCCACTTCGCAGAGCGTGCTGACGCTCGACTACGTGCCGCGCGTGCGCCTCGACGACCGCGCCGCGCTCGCCGCTCGCGGAGTGTCGCCGGAGCAGTGTCTCGCGATCGTGATCGAAGCGTACGGGCGGCAGGTCTTCGGCGACGGGCTCTTCCACGCCGACCCGCACGTCGGCAACCTCTATCTCGTGGCCGCCGGCGACCCGGCGCCGCACGTACTGTTTCTCGACTTCGGACTCTGTGAACGACTCACTCCTGCAGTGCGCGAGGAGCTGCGACTCGGCTTCCAGGCGCTCTTGCGCCGCGACGTCGACGCGCTGGTCGCGGGGCTCGACCGGCTCGGCGCCGTGGTGCCGGGCCGCGAGCGCGAGGCGCGCGCTGCGCTCGAGGCCGCGCTGGGCGCCGGCGCCGCCAGCGCGCTCGGCGCGGGCGTCGGCGCCATCCAGGCGCTGAAGCAGCTCGGCAAGCAGCTGGTGCGCGAGAGCCGCGCGTTCCGCATCCCGCGCGACCTGCTCCTGTGGGCGCGGACGCTCGCCTACGTGTACAACCTGGCCGAGCGCATCGCCCCGGGCGCCGATCCGATGCGGCTCTTCCTGCCGCACCTGATGCGCTTCGTGACGACGCCCGCCGACCCGGCTACTGGCGGAGCTTCAGTCGCAGCGCGTTCAGCTTGATGAAGCCCGTCGCGTCGCGCTGGTCGTAGCTGCCACCCGCCTCGAACGTCGCGATATCCTCGCGGTAGAGTGAATGGGGCGAGCGCCGGCCGCGCACGGTCACTGCGCCCTTGAACAGGCGCAGCCTCACTTCGCCGCTGACGTGCTCCTGACTCTTGTCGATCGCCGCGCGCAGGAACTCCATCTCGGGCGAGAACCAGAAACCCGCGTAGATGAGCTGCGCGAGCTTCGGAATGAGCCGGTCGCGCTCGAGCATGACCTCGCGGTCGAGCGTGATCGACTCGAGCGCGCGGTGCGCCGCGTGCAGCGCGGTGCCACCCGGCGTCTCGTACACCCCGCGCGACTTCATGCCGACCGCGCGGTCTTCCACGAGATCGACGCGGCCGACGCCGTGCTCCGCCGCGAGCTCGTTGAGCCGCGTGAGGAGAGCCACCGGCCCGAGCGGCCGCCCGTCGACTTTCGTCGGGATGCCGCGCTCGAACTCGATCTCGAGCTCCGTCGGCTCGTCGGGCGCGTCCACGGGAGAGTTCGTCCACTCGAACATCTCCTCGTCGGGTGCGAGCCACGGGTTCTCGAGGATCCCGCCCTCGTAGCTGATGTGGTAGATGTTGCGGTCGAGCGAGTACGGCTTGCGCAGCGTCGCGTCGACCGGGATGTCGTGCTTGCGCGCGTACGCCATGAGCTCGGTGCGGCCGCCCATGTCCCACGTGCGCCACGGCGCGATGATCGCGAGGTCGGGCGCCAGCGCGTGGAAGGCCAGCTCGAAGCGCATCTGGTCGTTGCCCTTGCCCGTGCAGCCGTGCGCGAGCGCGTCGGCGCCCACCTGCCGCGCGATGCGCACCTGCTCCTTCGCGAGCACCGGTCGCGCGAGCGACGTGCCGAGCAGGTAGCTGCCTTCGTACACCGCGTTCGCCGAGATCGCTGGGAACACGAAGTCGCGCACGAACTCCTCGCGCAGGTCCGACACGATGCAGTCGACCGCGCCCGTGGCGAGCGCCTTCTTGTGGACCGCGTCGAGGTCCTCGCCCTGGCCGACGTTCCCGACGTAGCACACGACCTCCGCGCCGTACGTCTCGATGAGCCAACGCAAGATGACGGACGTGTCGAGCCCGCCCGAGTACGCCAGCACGATCCGCTTGATGTCGCCTTTGGGGGTGGTCATAGGGCGCGAATCATAGCGAAGAGCATCTCGGTGGCGCGTGCGACCGCCCGATCCTTCGCTCGCCTGCGGCTCGCTGCGCGCGCCTGAACGGCGCTTGCACCGCCCTACTGCTTCGCTCGGCTTCGCCTCGCTGCGCGCGCCGCTCCGCGGCGCTTGCGCTACTCGACGACGCTCTCGCGGAGAAGCTTGGCGATGATCTCGAGGGTGCGGACGCGGTCGGCGGTCGAGACGCTGATGAGGTCGGCGATCGACATGCGGCCGTCGATCTGGGAGAGCATGAAGCCTTCGTCGGGCTGCAGGCGCAGCTTCATGATCTGCGCCGTCGTCACCCGGAGGCGCAGCACGCGGCCCTGGTCGCCGATCTCCTTGGCCCACGACTGCGCGCGCTCGGTGCGGACCAGCTGCAGGTAGCCCTGCACGTCGAGCCGATCGGGCTGCTCCTTCGCGAGCTTGCGCAGGTCGCGCCAGGCGTCCTCGTAGCGGCCTTCCTTGTACGCGGCGAGCGCGGCCTGGATCTGCGTGTCCGGGTCCTCGTCGTCGTCGGGGCGGAACTCGATCACCGGTCCGCTCTTCGGCGTGTCGTCCTCGTCGGTGACGGGCTTCTGCGCGGGCTTCGCGGGCTTCTTCGGCGGGGCCGCGGGCGCCGCGGGCCTGGCCGGCGCGGACTTCGGCGCGGACATCGCCTGCTTCACGCCCTTCGGGCCTGCCTTCTTGCGCCCGCCGCCCTGCTCCTCGTAGGCGGTCTCGAGGTAGTCGTGCACCGCCTGGTTCTCGGGGTCGAGCGCGCGCGCCTGCTCCCAGCACGAGATCGCGGCCTCGAGGTCGCCCAACCCGTAGTGGTTGAGGCCCCGTTTGAGCAGCCGCGTGACTTCAGCGTGTCTCGCGTCGTCCACGGCTCAGCCCTTGACGGCCACCTCGTCGCCCTGTTGGTACATGCTCGCGAGCCGCTCGATCTCCTGCGGCGTGAGCGTGCCGCGCGGGTTGACCTGGATGGACTGCGCGCGGCCGGTCGCGAGGTCGCGCGCCGAGACGGACACGATGCCGTTCGCGTCGATGTCGAAGGTGACCTCGATCTCCGGCGCGCCCTTCGGTCCGGGCGGGATGCCGGCCAGCACGAATTCGCCGAGCAGATCGTTGTCGTCCGCGCGGTCGCTCTCGCCCTGGAGCACGCGGATCTTGACCGCGGTCTGGTTGTCGCGCGTGGTGGTGAAGATCTCCTGGCGCGACGTCGGCACCGTGGTGTTGCGCTCGATGAGCTTCGCGAAGTGACCGCCGAAGGTCGCGATGCCGAGAGACAGAGGAGTCACGTCGACGAGCAGCGGGCCTTCCTTCTCCTCGGAGAGCATCGCCGCCTGGATCGCCGCGCCGACGGCCACGACTTCGTCGGGGTTCACGCCCTTGTGCGGCGTCTTCCCGAAGAACTCGGCCACGATCTTCTGCACCATCGGCATGCGCGTCTGCCCGCCGACCAGCAGCACCTGGTCGATCTGCTTCACGGTGAGCTTCGCGTCGTCGAGCGCGCGCTGCACGATGGGCTTGGTGCGGTTGACGAGATCGCCCACGAGCTCTTCGAGCTTCTCGCGCGAGAGCAACACACTCATGTGTAGTGCGTTCTCCTCCGCGTCGGCGGCGATGAACGGCAGGTTGATCTCGGTGGAACCGAGCTGCGACAGGTCGCACTTGGCCTTCTCCGCGGCGTCCTTCAGCCGCTGCAGCGCCATCGTGTCGCCGCGCAGCGAGACCTTCTCCTTCTCCTGGAACGTCGCGAGCAGGTGCTCGACGATGCGCCGGTCGAAGTCCTCGCCGCCGAGCTGCGTGTCGCCCGAGGTCGCGAGCACCTCGATCACTCCCTTGCCCATCTGCAGGATCGAGATGTCGAACGTGCCGCCGCCGAGGTCGTACACCGCGATGTTCTCGGTCTTGTCGCGGCCGAAGCCGTAGGCCAGCGCCGCCGCGGTCGGCTCGTTGATGATGCGCAGGAGCTCGAGACCCGCGATGCGGCCCGCGTCGCGCGTGGTCTGGCGCTGCGCGTCGTTGAAGTACGCGGGCACGGTGATGACCGCTTGCTGCACGGTGTCGCCGAGATACTCCTCGGCGACTCGCTTCATCTCGCGCAGCACGATGCCCGAGATCTCGGGGATCGTGTACACGCGCCCGGCCACGCGCACGCGCACGTCGTTGTTCGGTCCCTGCACCAGCTCGTACGGCAACAGCTCCTTGAACTTCGTGACGTCCTGCGAGTCGTAGCCGCGGCCGATCAGCCGCTTCGCCGCGTACACCGTGTTCTTCGCGTTCGTCACCGCCTGGCGCTTGGCCAGATGGCCGACCAGGCGCTTGCCCTCTTCGGTGACGGCGAAGATCGACGGCGTCGTCTTGTACCCGCCCGTGTTGGGGATCACGACGGGCTGGCCATCCTCGAGGATGGCCACGCACGAGTTCGTGGTCCCAAGATCGATTCCGATCACTCGACTCATCGCGTTCCCTTCGCGGCGTCTGACACTCTAGAGTGTCTCGAGCGCCTGGCGGATCTCCTTGTCCATCGGATCGAGTCCCCAAGCCTTCTGCAGGTGCTTGCGTGCCTTCGCCGTGTCGCCCGCCTTGCGGTAGATCTCGCCGGCGGTCTTCATGAATTTCAGGTTCTCTTCCTCGAGCGACAGCGCGCGCTCCACGTAGAGCGCAGCCTTCTCGAGCCCGCCCTCCAAGCCGAGCAGCAATGCCGCGAGCTTGTGCGCCAGCTCGGCGTCGGTCGGGCTCAGCTGCGCGGCCTCCTCGAGCAGCTCGGCGGCGCCCGCGTGATCGCCGTGCAGGAGCATCTCCGCCTTGCGGCGCACCTCCGCGGCGCGATCGGCATTCGCGCGCGGCAGGATCTCGGCGAGCTCGTCGTGGTACTGCTTCTCGCGCGGGTCGAACGCGAGCGCGAGCTCGACGAGCTGCGCCGCGCGGGCCCAGTCGCCGCTCTGCTTCTGCGCCAGGGCAGCCTCGTAGTGCTTGCGCGCGCGCGCGCGGCTCTGCTCGAGCTGGCGCTGCAGCCCGACGAGCATGAGCCCCGGCGATTGCAGGCCGAGGCGGCTGCGCAGCGACGCGCCGCGGCCGCTCGTGGGCGCGCGCGAGACGGGCGGCGCGGCGGGCGGCGCCTTGGGCGTGCGCACCTCGGGCGCAGGCGCGAGCGAGCGGTCGTACGCGCCGCGCAGCTTCGGATCCCGCAGCACGTCGTGCGCGGCCACGATGCGCTTGTAGACCTCGTTCAAGAGCTCGCCGTACGGGCCGAGCTCCTTCTTGAAATATCGATCCGGGTGGTACGCCTTCGAGCGCTGGAAGAAGGCGTCGCGGATGTCCTCGGGCTCCGCATTGCGCTCGACGCCGAGCACTGCGTAGTAGTCGAGCGTGGGCAGCGCGCGGGCGAACTCGCGCACCTCGCGCTGGAACGCCTCCGGCAGATCCACGCGCGCGCCCGCATTCGCCGTGTTCGAGTCGGGACTCGAACTCATGCCGCCTCCACACCGGTGCGCAATTCGACCCAAGAAGTATCGGGGCGGCCGGAGAGAAAGTTTACCGGCGGTGGCGCTCCCTGACTCGCTTGGCGCGCGTGTCGCGAAGTTAAGAGGCGATCAGCAGCTCGAGGATGGCCTTCTGTGCGTGCAGGCGGTTCTCGGCCTGGTCGAAGACGATCGCGCGCTCGGATTCGAACACGTCGGCGGTGATCTCCTCGCCGCGGTGCGCGGGCAGGCAGTGCAGGATGCGTGCGCCGGGCGCCAGCGCGACGAGCTCGGCGTTCACCTGGAACGGGCGGAACACGCGGCGGCGCGCCTCGGCCTCGCTCTCCTGTCCCATGCTGGCCCACACGTCGGTGTAGATGAACGCGGCACCCTTCACGGCTTCGCGCGGATCGGCGACGAAGCGGATCTCCGCACCGCTCTTCGCGCCGCGTTCGAGCGCCGGGTTCACGACCGCGGGATCGGGCGCGTACCCAGCGGGCGTCGAGACCACGAGCCGCATGCCGAGACACGCGGCCAGGTTGATGAGCGAGTGACACATGTTGTTGCCGTCGCCGATGTACGTGAGCGGGTCGGTGCGCAGGTCGCCGTGCTCGTGCATGGTCAGCGCGTCCGCCATCGCCTGGCACGGGTGGAGCCAGTCGGTGAGCGCGTTGATGACCGGCACCGTCGCGTGCGTCGCGAGCGTCTGCAGCACGTCGTGTCCGTACGTGCGCGCCACGATGCCGTGGCACCAGCGCGACAGGTTGCGCGCCACGTCCTCGGGCGGCTCGCGCTCGCCGAGCTGCACCTGGCCCGGCGGCAGGTACACCGCCGTGCCGCCGAGCTCCGCGACGCCGACCTCGAACGTGACGAACGTGCGCAGGCTCGGCTTCGCGAAGTAGAGCAGCACCGAGCAGCCGTCGAGCGAGCGCACGGGCACGCGCCGCCGCCGCAGATCCTTCAGCTCGAGCGCGCGCGCGAGCATCGCCTCGATCGCGTCGCGCGGCCAGTCGGCGATCGACACGAAGTCCTTCGGGCGGCCCGGCTCAGGCCTTCGCGCGGACAAGCTTCGTTCCCACCCCGCGGTCGGTGAAGATCTCGAGCAAGAGGGCGTGGGGCACGCGGCCGTCGATCACGTGCGCGGCGGTGACTCCGTGCTCGAGCGCCTGCACCGCGCACTCGAGCTTCGGGATCATGCCGCCCTTCACGATCCCCGTCGTGATCGCATTGCGCACTTCGCCCGCGCTCATCTGGTGGATGAGCTCCCTGCCGTCGTCGAGCACGCCCTCGACGTCGGTCAACAGGATCAGCTTCTCTGCGCCCAGCGCCTCGGCGATGGCGCCCGCCGCGGTATCGGCGTTGACGTTGTGCGTCTCGCCCTCGGCGTCGACGCCGATCGGGGCGATGACCGGGATGAAGCCATCGGCGGCCAGCGTCTTCAGCAGCGACACGTCGACACGGTCCGGTGTACCCACGCGACCCAGGTCGCGGCCGCCGGGCCCGAGCAGCCGGCGCACGCGCAGGAAGCCGCCCGCGTCCTTGCCGGTGAGGCCGATCGCCTTGCCGCCCGCCTCGCCGACGAGCGACACGATCTCGGCGTTGATCTGCCCGCCGAGGACCATCTCGACGATCTCCATCGTCTCCTCGTCGGTCACGCGCACGCCGTCGACGAATTCGGACTTCTTGCCGAGCCGCGCCAGGAACTGGCCGATCTGCGGCCCGCCGCCGTGCACGATCACCGGGTGCAGGCCGATGAAGCGCAACAGCGTCACGTCCTTCGCGAACGACGCCTTCAGTGCGTCGTTCTCCATCGCGGCGCCGCCGTACTTGATGACGACCGTGCGGCCGAAGAACTCGCGGATCCACGGCAGCGCTTCGACCAGCACGTTCGCCTTGCGGATGAGCTCTTCCATCGCGGCTACAGGATGAACCGCGCCAGCTCGCGGTCGCCCGCGATGTCGGCGAGCCGCTCGCGCACGCGCGCGGCGTCGAACACCTCGGTCGAGCCGCCGCGGTCGGGCGCTTCGAAGAGCGCGTCGTCGAGCAGGCGCTCGAGCACCGTGTGCAGCCGGCGCGCGCCGATGTTCTCGGTCGAGCGATTCACCTCGGCGGCGATGCGCGCGATCTCGCGAATCGCGTCCGGCTTGAACTCGAGCCGCACGTTCTCGGTGGCGAGCAACGCCTGATACTGCTTCACGAGCGCATTGTGCGGCTCCTCGAGGATCCGCACAAATGCCGCCTCGTCCAGGTCTTCCAGCTCGACGCGGATCGGGAAGCGGCCCTGCAGCTCGGGAATCAGATCGGACGGGCGCGACACGTGGAAGGCGCCCGCCGCGATGAACAGGATGTGGTCGGTGCGCACGGTGCCGTGCTTCGTCTGCACGCTCGTGCCCTCCACGATCGGCAGCAGGTCGCGCTGCACGCCCTCGCGCGACACGTCCACGCCGTGCGTCTCGCGCCGCGCGATCTTGTCGATCTCGTCGATGAACACGATGCCCGTCTGCTCGACGCGCTGGATCGCGCGCTCGCGCACGAGCTCGGCGTCGATCAGGCCGGCGGCCTCCTGCTCGCGCAGGAACTCGCGCGCCTGCGCGACCTTCACGCGCCGCGCGCGCGTGCGCTTCGGCATGAATTGGCCCATGAGGTCGCGCAGGTTGACGCCCATCTCCTCGATGCCCTGCGGCGAGAAGATCTCGAGCGTGGGCGCCGAGCGCTCCGGCATGTCGATCTCGACCTCGCGCTCCTCGAGCTCGCCGGCGCGCAGCTTCTCGCGCATGCGCTCGCGCGTGCCGTCCGAGCCCGCGGCGGAGCCCGGCGTCTGCGGGTACAGCGCGTCGAGCAGGCGCTCCTCGGCCACGCGCTCGGCCGATGCCTGCACCTTGGCGAGCTCCTCCTCGCGCACGAGCTTCACGCCGATCTCGACCAGGTCGCGCACGATCGACTCGACGTCGCGGCCCACGTAGCCGACCTCGGTGAACTTCGAGGCCTCGACCTTGGCGAACGGCGCGGCGGCGAGCTTCGCGAGCCGGCGCGCGATCTCGGTCTTGCCCACGCCCGTGGGCCCGATCATCAGGATGTTCTTCGGGTGGATCTCGTCGCGCAGCTCGCCGGCCACGTTCTGCCGGCGCCAGCGGTTGCGCAGCGCGATCGCCACGGCGCGCTTCGCCGCGTGCTGACCGACGATGTAGCGGTCGAGCTCCGACACCACCTCGCGCGGCGTGAAGCGCCTCAAAGCGCGAGCTCCTCGACGCTGATCTGGTCGTTCGTGTACAGGCAGATCTCGGCCGCGATGCGCAAGCTCCGCTCGGCGATCTCGCGCGCGCCGAGCTCGGTCGCGTCGAGCAGCGCGCGCGCCGCGGCCAGCGCGTACGAGCCGCCCGAGCCGATCGCGGCGACGCCGCCGTCGGGCTCGATCACGTCGCCGTTGCCCGAGATCACGAGCAAGTCTTGCGCGTCGGCGACGACGAGCAGCGCCTCGAGCCGCCGCATGGAGCGGTCGGTGCGCCAGTCCTTCGCGAGCTCGACCGCGGCGCGGCGCAGCACGCCCCCGCGCTCCTCGAGCTTCGCCTCGAAGCGTTCGGCCAGCGCGAACGCGTCGGCCGTCGAGCCGGCGAAGCCGGCCAGCACCTTGCCGCCGCGCAGGCGCTGCACCTTGCGCGCGGTGCGCTTCATGACCGTCTCGCCCAGGGTGACCTGCCCGTCGCCGGCGACGACCACGCGGTCGCCGCGGCGCACGGCGATCACCGTGGTGGCGTGCATCGGTTTCACGTTCGAATCATCCCTTCGCGCGCGGGTGCGCCGACCGGTAGGCGCGGGACAGGCGCTCGGGGGAGATCTTCGTATAGCGCTGCGTCGTGGACAAACGCTCGTGGCCGAGGAGCTCCTGGATCGCGCGCAGGTCAACGTCGGCGTCGAGCAGGTGCGTGGCGTAGGAGTGGCGCAGCGCGTGCGGGCTCGCGCGCCCCGCGACGCCGGCCACCAGCATCCGCCGGCGCAGGATCACGCGCACGCCGCGGTCCGAGAGGGCGCCGCCGCGCGCGTTCGTGAAGAGCGGCTGGGCGAGCCGCCCCTCCGCCGGGCGCGAGCGGAGCCACGCCTCGAGCGCGTCGCGCGACTGGCCGGGCAGCGGGATCACGCGCTCCTTGTTGCCCTTGCCCACGACCCGCAGCTCGCCGCGGTACGCGTCCCAGTCGCGCACGCGCAGCTTGGCGAGCTCGCCCACGCGCACGCCGGTGCCGTAGAGCACCTCGAACAGCGCGCGGTCGCGCAGCGCGAGCCCGGGCGCGCGCTCCGGATCGTCGGCCTCGATCAGGCGCTCGCAGTCCTCGAACGAGAACGGGCCCGGCAGCCGCCTCTCGGCGCGCGCGCCGGGCAGACCCTCCGTCGGGTCGAGCGCCCGCACGCCCGTCTTCACGGCGAAGCGGAAGAACGCGCGCAGCGCGGCCAGGCGGCGGTTCCGCGTCGAGGCCTTGTGCGCGCGGTGGAAGCCGGCGAGGTACGCGCGCACGCCGAGCGCGTCCACGCGCGCCAGGCCGCCCGCGCGCGTGCACTCGGGGCTCTCGGCCAGGCGCCGCGCCTCGGACACGTAGGCGCGCAGCGTGTGGGGCGAGAGCCCGCGCTCGGCCGCGAGGTGGCGCTCGAAGGCCGCCACGGCGCGCGCGTCGGCTGCGCTCATGTGGGCTGCGCGCCCACGGCCGCGAGCCACGGCGCCAGGTCCTCGAGCGCGCGCGCGGAGAGCCGCTTGTGCCGTTCGCGGCGCGACACTTTTGCGTGTCGGCCTTCGAGCGGCGGGAACAGCCCGAAGGTCACGTTCGCGGGCTGGAAGCGGCGCGGGTCGGATTCGCGCAGGTGGCGCAAGAGCGCGCCGAGCGCCGTCGTGCCCGGAGGCAGCGGCGCCTCGGCGCCGGCGGCCTTCGCGGCCACGAACGCGCCTGCGAGGAGCCCGAGCGCCGCCGACTCCACGTAGCCTTCCACGCCCGCCATCTGCCCGGCCACGTGCAGGCCCGGCCGCGCGCGCAGCCCCAGCCGCTCGTCGAGCAGCTCGGGTGCGCGGATGAACGTGTTGCGGTGCACCGAGCCGAAGCGCGCGAACACCGCCGCTTCGAGCCCCGGCAGCGTGCGGAAGATCCGCTTCTGCTCGCCGATGCGCAGCTTCGTCTGGAAGCCGACCAGGTTGTAGAGCGCGCCCGCCTTGTCCTCCTGGCGCAGCTGCACGACGGCGTACGGCGGCGGGCCGCCGCGCGGGTCGTACAGACCCACGGGCTTCATCGGGCCGAAGGCGAGCGTCTCGGGCCCGCGCTCCGCCATGACCTCGATCGGCAGGCAGCCCTCGAAGTAGACCGGCTTCTCGAAGTCGTGCAGCGGCACCTTGTCGGCGGCGAGCAGCTCCGCGACGAAGCGCTGGTACGCAGCGCGGTCGAGCGGCGAGTTCAAGTAGTCGCCCTCGCCCGCGCCCGGCTCCTGCCAGCGCGAGGCGCGGAACAGCCGCTCGTGCGCGAGGCTGTCCGCGTACACGACCGGTGCGATCGAGTCGTAGAAGTACAGCGAGTCGCCGCACAGCGCGCGCATGCGCGCGGCGAGCGCGTCCGAGGTGAGCGGCCCGGTCGCGACGATCGCGAGACCGTCCGGCAGCTCGCGCACCTCGCGGCGCACGAGCTCGATCCGGGGCTCGCCGGCGATGCGCGCGCCGATCTCGCGCGAGAACGCCAGGCGGTCGACCGCGAGCGCGGAGCCGGCCGGCACGCGGTTCGCGTCCGCGGCTGCCAGCACCAGCGAGCCGGCGCGCCGCAGCTCCTCGTGCAGGAGCCCGACCGCGTTCTCGGCGTCGTCCGAGCGCAAGCTGTTGGAGCAGACCAGCTCCGCGAGCTCGTCCGTGGCGTGCGCGGGCGAGCGCAGCTCCGGGCGCATCTCGAACAGGCGCACGGCGATTCCGCGGCGCGCGAGCTGCCACGCCGCCTCGCAGCCCGCGAGGCCGCCGCCCACCACGAAAACGACGTCCGCGCGCGCCGCCATGGCGCCAGACATTAGCTCGGCGGCGTCAGGCCGACCCCACCCGCTCGAGGCGTGCGCCGACGCGGCGCAGTCGCCCCTCGAGCTCGAGCTCGAGCAGCACCGGCGCGAGCTCCGCCGGCGGGCGGGCGAGCGCGCGCGCCAGCGCGTCGAGCTCGCACGGGCCGTCGGCCAGCCGGGCGAGCACGGCGCGCGCTGCGGGCGAGTCGCGGCGCTCCGCCGCGGCGAGCGGGCGCCTGCCGGCGAGCGGCCCCAGCGCGTGCGCGAGCAGGTCGTCCGCATCGAGGATCGGCGCGGCGCCCTCGCGCAGCAGCCGGTTGCTGCCTCGACACAGATCTGTGTCGATCGGCCCCGGCACGACGAGCACCTCGCGGCCCTGCTCGAGCGCGTGCCTGGCGCTCCACAGCGAGCCACTCGCCTCGCGCGCTTCGACCACGAGCGTGGCGCGCGCGAGGCCGCTGATCAGCCGGTTGCGCTCCGGGAAGTGGTACGCCCGCGCGTCCTCGTCGGGACAGCGCTCGGACAGCCAGGCGCCGCCGCCTGCGAGGATCCGCTCGGCCAGCCCGACCTGGCCGTGCGGCGTGACGTGCAGGAGGCCCGACGCCAGCACCGCGACGGTCGGCGCCGCCGCCGCGAGCGCACCCTCGTGCGCAGCCGCGTCGATGCCGTAGGCCAGGCCCGAGACGACCGCCGCGCCCGCCCGCGCCGCCGCCTCGGCGAACGCGTGCGCGGTCGAACGGCCGCGCGCGGACGGGCGCCGCGAGCCCACGATGGCGAGCGCAGGCCCCGCCGGCAGCGCGCCGCGCAGCCACAAGAGCAGCGGCGGATCGGGGATCTCGCGCAGCGCCGCCGGGAACTCGGCGTCGCCCGGCGCGAGCGCGCGGATCCCGCGCGCCGACGCCTGCTCGAGTGCGCGCTCGCCCGCGCCGCCGCGCAGGGCGCCCGTCACGGCAGCGAACAGGGCCGCCGGCAGGAGCCGCCGCCACTCCGTTCGCTCGGCGCCGAGCAGCTCGCGCGCCCGCATGCGCGAGAGCCGCGGCACGGCGGCGAGCGCCGCGCGCAGCGAAATTTCGTCGGCCAAGCAAAACTCCGCGGGACCGCGCGGGGCGAGCGCGGGTAGAGTAGCCGGCCATGTCCGAATCGGCCGCACGCAGCGCCAGCTCGCAGATCCTGCCGTACGTCCTGCCGTACTTCCTGTACGTGGCGATCGGCGCGCTCGCGGATCCGCGCACGCACGCGGAGCTCGCGTACTCGGCGCGCCTCCTCGCGGTGGGCGGCGCGCTCGCGTTCTTCTGGCGCGAGTACCGGCCTCTCACCGGACCGCGGGCCGTCGCGGGGTCGCTCTTCGCGGGGGTCGTGGCGGGGCTCGCGGGCACGGGGCTCTGGGTCGCCCTGCGCGTGCCCTTCCCCGCCGGCTCGCCCGCGCCATGGAGCGACTCGGCCTGGCTCGCGCGCGCGCTCGGCTCCACCGCGCTGCCGCCGTTCGCGGAGGAGCTCCTGTTCCGCGGCTTCGCGCTGCGCGTGATCCTGTTGTGGGAGCGGGCTCGCGCCGAGCGGCGCCCGCTGCCCTTCCAGGACGCGCTCGAGCGCAGCTCGCTCGCCGACGTGGCGCCCGGCGCGTGGAGCGCCCTCGCAGTGCTGGGCTCGAGCGTGCTCTTCGCGGCGGGGCACACGCCGGCCGAATGGGTGGCGGCGTCGGCCTACGGCGTGCTGATGTGCGCGCTCTGGATCGCGCGCGGCGACCTCGTATCATGCATTTGCGCCCACGCCGTCACGAACGCGGCCCTCGCGCTCTACGTGCGCGCGAGCGGGCAATGGGGAAGCTGGTAGCCATGTCCGAGATCCCGCAGAGCTACGAGTTCGCGAAGGCCGAGCGCGACTGGGTCGAGCGCTGGGAACGCGAACACGTGTACCGCTGGGACCCGGCGCGCCCGCGCGGTGAGACGTTCGTCGTCGATACGCCGCCGCCCACGGTGTCGGGCTCGCTGCACATCGGGCACGTGTTCAGCTACACGCACGCCGATCTCATCGCGCGCTTCTGGCGCATGCGCGGCAAGAACGTGGCGTTCCCGATCGGCTGGGACGACAACGGGCTGCCGACCGAGCGGCGCGTGCAGAACGTGCTCGGGCTGCGGCCGAACGCCCGGCTCGCGTACGACCCCCACTGGCAGCCGCGCCGCGACAAGCCGGCGGATGCGCCGCTCGAGGACGTGTCGCCGCAGAACTTCATCGAGGCCTGCAAGCTCGTCATGGCGGAGGACGAGGCCGTGTTCGAGGCGCTGTGGCGCCGGCTCGGCTTGTCGTACGACTGGTCGCAGCTCTACCGCACCATCGCGGCGCACCCGCAGCGCGTCGCGCAGCTGTCGTTCCTGGATCTGGTCGCAAAGGGCGAGGCGTACTCGAAGTTCGCACCCACCATGTGGGACGTGGACGACCAGACCGCGGTGGCGCAGGCCGAGACCGAGGACCGCGAGCAGCCCGGCGCCTATCACGATCTACGCTTTTCAGTGTCGAGTGGCGGCGAGCTCGTGATCTCGACCACGCGGCCCGAGCTGCTCGGCGCCTGCGTGGCCGTGGTCGCCCACCCCGACGACGCGCGCTACCAGGCGCTCTTCGGCAAGACGGCGCGCACGCCGCTCTTCCACGCCGAGGTGCCGATCCGGCCCAGCCCGCACGCCGATCCCGAGAAGGGCACGGGCATCCTCATGGTGTGCACGTTCGGCGACCAGGCGGACGTGGAGTTCTGGCGCGCGCAGGGCCTGCCGCTGCGCCAGCTGATCGGCCCCGACGGGCGCATGCGTCCGGTTCGCTTCGACCGCGAGCCGTTCCAGAGCGCGAACCCGGCGGAAGCCGCGCGCAGCTGGCGCGAGCTCGAGGGCAAGACGGTGAAGCAGGCGCGCGCGAGGATCGTGGAGCTCCTGCGCGCCGACGGCGCGCTCGTGGGCGAGCCGCGCGCGATCGTACATCCCGTGAAGTTCTACGAGCGCGGCTCGCGGCCGCTCGAGTTCATGCCCACACGCCAGTGGTTCGTGCGACTGCTCGTACACCGGGATGCGTTGCTCGAGCAGGGCCGCAAGGTCTCCTGGCATCCCGCGCACATGCGCGCGCGCTACGAGAACTGGGTGCAGGGCCTGAACCAGGACTGGTGCGTGAGCCGCCAGCGCTTCTCCGGCGTGCCATTTCCCGTGTGGTACCGGCTGGACGCGAAGGGCGAGCCCGACCACGAGCGGCCGATCTTCGCGCGGCCGGAAGACCTCCCCGTCGACCCGCGGCTCGCGCCGCCGCCGGGCTACACGCAAGCGCAACGCGGCGTGCCGAACGGCTTCGCCGGCGACGCCGACGTGATGGACACCTGGGCGACGTCGTCGCTGTCGCCCCAGATCATGAGTCACTGGACGCTCGACCCGGCGCGCCACGAGAAGCTCTTCCCCGCCGACATGCGGCCGCAGGCGCACGAGATCATCCGCACCTGGGCGTTCTACACCATCGTGAAGGCATACCTGCACGAGCGGCAGATTCCCTGGAAGAACATCGTGATCAGCGGCTGGATCCTGGATCCGAACCGCAAGAAGATGTCGAAGTCCAAGGGCAACGTGACCACACCCGCGAGCCTGCTCGAGCAGCACTCGGCCGACGCCGTGCGCTACTGGGCGGGGCGCGCGCGGCTCGGCGTCGACACCGCGTTCGACGAGCAGGTCATGAAGCTCGGCAAGCGGCTCGCGACGAAGCTGGTGAACGCGGGGCGGTTCGCGCTGCTGCAGCTCGAGCGCGCGGGAGCCACCCCGGCCAGCCACCCCGCCAGCGCCATCGCGCACCCGCTCGACGTCGACTTCGCAGCGCGGCTGCGCGAGCTCGTGGCGCGCGCGACCGCCAGCTTCGAGGCATTCGACTACGCGGCCGCGCTGCAGGCCACCGAAGAGGCGTTCTGGGACTTCTGCGACAACTACCTCGAGATCGTGAAGGTGCGCGCGTACGCGGAAGCGCCGTCGCCCGAGCAGCGCTCGGCGCTCGCCACGCTGCAGCTCGCGCTGCGCGTCTTCCTGCGCCTCTTCGCGCCCGCGCTGCCGTTCGTGTGCGACGAGGTGTGGTCGTGGCGTTTCGCGGAGAGCGCGGGCGGCCGGTCGATCCACGTCGGGCCGTGGCCGAGCGCGGAGGAGTTCGCCGGCATTCCGCTCGAGCGCGCGAACGGCGCGTACGCGGCGGCCTGCGAGGTGTCCACGCGCATCCGCGGCGCGAAGACCAGCGCGAAGAAGAGCTTGCGCTGGCCCGTGGCGCGGCTGGTGGTGCGCGGCGCCGAGCCCGACCTGGCCGCGCTGCGCGCGGTGCTGCCCGACGTGCTGGCTGCGGGCGTGGTCGACACTTCTGCGTGTAGCCTCGCCTCCGGTGCGCCCGCCGAGGGTGCGCTCTTCTCGACCGAAGTCGAGCTCGCCGCGCAGTCCGGCGAGTGATCGCGGAGCTCGAGGCGCGCGCCTTCGCGGCGTGGCCCGCGGCCGAAGTCGAGCTGCTCGGTGGCTGGCGCCTGCGCGCGACCGCCGGCGTGACGCGGCGCGCGAACTCGGCGTGGACGGCGGGCGACGCGGGCGAGCTCGGTCCGGCGATCGCGCAGACCGAGGCGTTCTACGCCGCGCGCGCGCTGCCGGCCGCGTTCCAGCTGTGCCCGCTCTCGCCGCCCGCGCTCGACGGCGAGCTCGCCGCGCGCGGCTACGGCGCCGAGGGCGCGGTCTCGATCCAGACGGTCGAGCTGGCGGCGCTCGCGAGCCGTACGCCGCCCGGCGTCGAAACGCACGTCGCGGCGGAGCTCGACGGCGCGTGGTTCGAGCTCGCCGCGCACCGGGGCCGCTACGCGGCGACGCCCGAGGTGTTCCGCGGCCTCGTCGGCCGCATCGGCAGACGTGCGGGCTTCGCGCTCGCACGGCTCGACGGCGCGCCCGCGGCCACCGCGCTCGGCGTGTGCGAAGCCGGCTGGCTCGGCGTGTTCGCCATGGCCACGCTGCCCGAGTTCCGCCGGCGCGGCGCCGCGACGGCGCTGCTCGACGCGCTCCGAAGCTGGGGCGAGTCACTCGGCGCTGCGCGCGCCTATCTGCAAGTGGAGCGCGACAACGCGGAAGCGCTCGCGCTCTACGCGCGCGACGGCTTCCGCGAGGCTTACGGCTACCACTACCGCGTGTCGGCCCCCGCGCGCGCGAGCACCCGCTCCGCCTGAACCAGGTGCGGCTTGTCCAGCATCTGCCCGTCGAGCCCGACGGTGCCGGCGCCGGAGCTGGCGCGAAACGCCGCCACCACGCGGCGCGCGTGCGCGACCTCGGCCTCGCTCGGGCTGAACGCGCGCTGGATGATCGGCACCTGGTCGGGATGGATCGCGATCTTGCCCGTGAAGCCGTCGACGCGCGCGCGCACACACACCTGCTCGAGCCCGGCCGAGTCGCGGAAGTCCGGGTACACGGTGTCGACGGGCTGCACGCGCGCGGCCACCGCGCCCGCCAGGCAGAGAGCGCGCGCGAGCTGGTACACGAAGGCGAGCTCGCCGTCGGGTCCGCGGTTCGTGCTCGCGCCGAGCGCGGCGGGCAGGTCCTCGGCACCCCAGGTGAGGCCCGCGAGGCGCTGACTCACTTCGGTGTAGGTGTGCAGGTGGAAGAGGGCGCGCGCGGTCTCCGTTGCGACGGGCAGGACGCGCGTGCGTCCGTCGGGGAGCTCCTCGCGCGCCTCGAGCGCCGACAGGTAGTGCGCCAGCGCCGCGACGTCGGCGCCGGAGTCGGTCTTCGGCAGCACGATGCCGTCGGGCGCACCGGGCATGACGGCGGCGAGATCCGCGAGCGCGAGCCCCGACGACAGCGGGTTCACGCGCACCCACAGCTCGGACTTGCGCACGCGGTGCGCCGACAGATACTCGCGAACGAGCGCGCGGCCCGCCGGCCGCCGCTCCGCCGACACCGCGTCCTCGAGGTCGAGAATCAGGACGTCGGCGCCGAAGCCCTCGGCCTTCGCGAGCTTCTTCTCGCTGTCTCCCGGCACGAATAGCCACGCTCGCTGGGTCACGCGCGGAGCGTACACGAACTCCGGTAGACTGGCCGCGAGGAGGCGCGATGTCCGAGCAGAAGCTGGCGACCGGCATATTCCTGGCCCCTTTCCACCCGGTCGACGAGGACCCGACGCTGGCGCTGCGGCGCGACCTCGAGCTCGTCGAATACCTCGACCAGCTCGGTTACGCCGAGGCGTGGATCGGCGAGCACCACTCCGCCGGCTACGAGATCATCGCCTCGCCCGAGCTCTTCATCGCCGCGGCCGCCGAGCGCACCCAGCGCATCAAGCTCGGCACGGGCGTGATCTCGCTGCCCTACCACAACCCGCTCATGGTCGCGGACCGCATGCTCCAGCTCGACCACATGACGCAGGGGCGCGCGATGTTCGGTGTGGGACCCGGGCTGCTGCCGTCGGACGCGCACATGCTCGGCATTCCCGTCGCGAAGCAGCGCGACCGCATGGTGGAGTCGCTGGAGGTGATCCTGCGGCTCCTCGCCGGCGAGGTCGTCACCGCCAAGACGGAGTGGTTCGAGCTGCGCGACGCGCGCTGCCAGCTGCGCCCCTACACCCGCCCGCGCCCGCACATCGCGGTGGCGAGCACGGTGACACCGTCTGGTGGCAGGGCCGCGGGCCGCTACGGGCTCGGCATGCTTTGCGTCGCGTCGACGCAGCCCGACGGCTACGACGCGCTCGCGGTGAACTGGAAGGTGGCATGCGACTTCGCAGCCGAGCGCGGCGGAGAGATGCGGCGCGAAGAGCTCCGCCTCGTCGCGCCCGTGCACGTGGCCGAGACGCGGGAGCAGGCGCGCAAAAACGTCGCCTACGGGCTCGAGAAGTGGACCGCCTACTTCAACCGCATCAGCCCCGCGGGTTTCGGCAACCCGACGCCGCAGGGCGATCTGGTCGACGGTCTGGTCGAGTCGGGCCGCGCGGTGATCGGCACGCCCGACGACGCCGTCGCCATGATCGAGCGGCTCGAGAAGAAGACCGGCGGCTTCGGCGTGTTCCTGCAGCTGGCGCACAACTGGGCCGACTTCGCGGCGACGAAGAAGTCGTACGAGCTCTTCGCGCGTCACGTGACCCCGCGCATCGACGGCGCGAATCGCGCGCGCGAGCAGTCGCTCGCCTTCGCGGGCGACGGCAGCGCGAAGTTCATGGGCGACGCCATGGCCGCCGCGCAGGCCATGATCCAGAAGCACGCGCAGGAAGAAGAGGCGAAGCGCCGCGCGCGCTAGTGCACGCTGCGGAAGCTGTCGCCCACGTGCAGGTCGCGCTCCGACTTCATCACGAGCGCGAGCGACGTGATCTCGCCCGACTTCACGACGAACATCTCGCCGAGCACGTCGTCGGGAACGACGAGCATCTCCTGCGTGAGCGGATCGCGAACTTCCTTGGCGGGCCGGAAGGCCTGCAGCCGGCGGCCCGGCACCATGCCCTGCTTCGTGCCCGCGTCCAGCACCACGAAGTCGCCCGCGCCGGTGCGCTGGCGGTACGGCTCGAACGCGACGATCTGGCCGCGCACGTCCTGGCCCGAGCGCACCTCGACGATCGCGGTGGGCTCCTCCACGAACGGCAACACGCGGTCGCCGGGCTGGATCTCCGCGTACGACGTGATGATCCGCGCCCAGCTCGTCTCGGGATACAGCTGCGTGATCTCGGCCTTGCCGAGCACCTGCACGAAGTAGCCGAGCTTCTCGCCCGTCACCGGATGGTGTAGCTCGCGCCGCACGCGGAAGACCGTGTACGCGTCGCCCACGTGGCCCTGGCCCTCGCCCACCGACAAGATGGTGCGCTGGCCCTGCGCGAGCCAGACGTTCTCGTCGTGGTTGCCCATGATCGCGCCGGTTGCCTTCATCTCCTCGGCGGTGACGAACGCCTCGCCCTGCAGGGTGGGCACGTCGATCCTCACCTCGTTGCTCACGTCCGCCGCGTCGAGCGAAGCGAACGGGTCGGGCTGCTCGGTCGCGGCGGGCGGTGGCGCTGGCGCGGGCACGGCATCGGGCGCCGCCGGCGCGGCCGGCTCCGGCGCGGGCGCCTGGCCGGCCGCCGCGAGCCGCGCGGCTTCCTCGGGCGTGAGCTTCCGCATCGAGCCCTCGGAGATCCAGATCAGATCGCCGGGATAGATCCAGTGGGGATTCGCGATCTTGGCCTCGTTCTCCTTCCAGACCGACGGCCAGATCCAGGGCGTGCCGAGATACCTCTGCGAGATCGACCAGAGGGTGTCGCCCTTCTGCACCTTGTAGATCTGGCCCTTGCGGCCATCCGGCGTCACACCCTCGCCCTGCTCCTGGGCGAAGCCGAGCGCGGGAAGGACGAGCAGACCGAGAGCGAGTGTGATGGGGCGCAGCGCGGACATGGAATCCCCTTTCCGCGTCGCGCATCGGCTAAGGCGGAGTGCGCCTTTACAGGCGCACTCACCATCAGCCGGTCTGAAGCTCTTTGAGGAACTTCTCGGCGTCGCTGCGCTCGGCGAACTGGGCGACTTCGTCGAGCGCGCGCTTCAGCTCGGAGACAGCGCGGTCACGCTCGCCGTTGCGGTCGTACGCCTTCGCCAGGTGGTAGCGCACGGTGCCGCGCAGCGGGTGGCCTTCGGGATAGCCGTCGATCGCCTCCTTGAAGAGGCCGATCGCCGCGGCGGGAATGCCTTTCTTGTACATGATCCAGCCGAGCGTGTCGGCGACGCTCGGATCCGTGGGCATCGCGTTCTTGGCGTCCTGTGCGAGCTGCAGCGCGCGGTCGAGATCGGCCGGGCTCGGGTTGTCGCCGTTCGCCAAGAGCCAGGCGAGGTTGTTCTTCGCCGCCGGCTGGTCCTGGTCGAGCCGGAGCGCCGTCTCGTAGTACTCCTTCGCCTGGTCGATCTTCCCCGAGTGCTCGCAGATCTGCGCGAGCTCGAGCGCGATCGGCGCGTTCGAGGGCTGCAGGTCGAGCGCCTTCTTGTACGTGTCGGCCGCCTCGTCGAGCAGCTTCTGGTCGTTGTTCTTGCGCGAGAGCTCGCGGTAGAGCTTCCCGAGCGTCATGTACGACTCGACGCGCTTCGGGTCCTTCTCGATCGCGGTTTTCAAGTCGGCTTCGGCCTTGTCGATCGTCTCCTGCCGCATGTCCGTCTGGCCGAGGCGGATCTTGGCGCGCATCTCGTAGAGCGCGGCGTTGTTCGGCTGCTCGGCGATCCAGCCGTCGACCTTCTTCAGCGCCTCGTCTGGCTGGCGCTCGTCCAGGTCGGCCTGTGCCATCTCGGCCATGATCACCGGGTTCGTCGGGTCCTGTTCGTGCAGCTTCGCGAGGATCGGCGCCGCGGCCTGTGGCTCGCGCGTCCGCCTGTAGAGCTGCGCGACTTTGAGCCGCAGCTCCGGCGAGGCGTCGTCGGGCAGCTTCACGTTGTGCAGCGCGTCGCGGGCGTCCTTGATGCGCTTCAGCCGCACCAGCGACTCGATGTAGATCAAGCTGACGCGCAGGTCGTTGGGGTTCTGGTCGAGCGCCTGCTTCGCCTCGCGCGCCGCGTTCTCGTTCTCGTTCGAGTCGAGGTACAGCGCGGCGAGCTGGCTGCGCGCGGGCAGGTTCGTGGCGTCGAGCGTCAGCGCTTGCTGGAACTCGCTGCGCGCGAGCTCGGCCTGGTGCTGCGCCAGGTACGCGGTGCCGAGCAGCACGTGGGCCGACGCGTTGGGCTGCTCATCGATCACGCGGCGGAGGCTCGTCGCGGCTTCCGCGTACTTCTTGTCGAGCAGGTAGAACTTTCCCTCGGTGAAGAGGCCGAGCACGCTCTTCGGGTTGTCCTTCAGGACCTCGCGCACGATCTTCCACGACTCTTCGGTCGGCGTGGCGTTCTCGCCCTGCTGGTCGACGACGAGCTCGGCGCGGCGCAGCTTCGCGGCTTCGTTCTTCGGGTCGAGCGCGATGGCGCGGTCGACGTCCTGCAGCGCCTTGTCCATCGAGCCGATGCGGCGGTGGTAGTCGGCCAGCACGAGCAGCGGGTCGACGGAGTCGGGCTTCGCCTTCACGCCCTCTTCGAGCATGGCCTCGGCTTTGTCCGCCTTGCCGGTCGCGTAGTAGAAGCGCGCGAGCGTGAGCAGCACGTTCGAGTCGGTCGGCGCGTCCTGGCGGGCCTGCAGCAGCACCTCTTCGGCTTTGTCGTTCTGGCCCTGGTTCAGGTAGAAGTTGGTGAGGAACAGGCGCACCGCGGTGCGGTCCTCGGGAGTGTCGGCGACGGAGATCGCGGTCTCGAGCTCCTTCAGCGCCTCGTCGTTCTTCCCGACGATCGCGAGGAAGCGCGCCAGGCTGGTGTGGTTCGCCGCGGAGCCCTTCGCCTCGACGAGCTTGCGCAGCGCGTCCTCGGCGCCGGCGACGTCGCCCTTGCGGCCGAGCGCTTGCGCCTTCAGTCCGAGCGCCGACTCGCTCTGCGGATTGATCGAGAGCGCGAGCTCGACGTCTTCGAGCAGGCCGTCGACGTCGCCCTTCACCGACTTCAGCGCGCCGCGCAGGAGCAGCGCGTCGATGTTCTTCGGGTCGTCCTGCAGGAGCTGCGTGACCTGCTCGAGCGCGCCATCGCTGTCGCGCGCCACGAACAGCACCTGCGCGAGCTTCAGCTTCCAGTCGGCGTTCTTCGGCGCGAGGCGCGACGCTTCCTTGTAGTGCCAGAGCGACTCGCCGTACTCCTGCAGGTTCCAGAGCGTCTCCGCCATCTGGTAGTGCGCTTCCGCGTCGTTCGGCGCGAGCTTCAGGAGCTTCAGGTAGGCGACCTTCGCGTCGTTCCACTCCTTCTTGTCGTAGAAGCCGACGGCCTCCTTCCGCTCCTCGGCGATGCGCGCCTCTCGCGACGTGCAGCCGGCGACGGCCAGCAAAGCCAACATGAGAACCAGCACCGCGGAGCGCATCGGAAACGACCTCCATCGAGACCGGACAACCCGGGGCGAATAGCATAGCCGGCGGCGCCGTTTCCGGGACTGCGCCGCATGAGGTCGCAGCTCTGCCGCAAGTCCGAAGGGCGCGCAGCGAGGAGCAGGCGAGGGCAGGCGCGGGCCCGCGGGCCGCCCGCGGGCTGTTGCGCGCCAAAAGCTCTAGGACTCTACGTCCGCGGTGGGAACCAAATACCGCTTGCCCTCTTGCTCGAGCCAGCCCTCGTCCTTGAGCTCCTTCACGACGCGCGTGATGGTCTCGCGGCTGGTTCCGACGAGGTCGGCGAGCTGCTGGTGCGTGATGGGCGAGGTCGCCATGCGGTCCTCGCGGCCCGCGACGGGCTCCTTGGCGAGGCGCGCGAGCAGGCGTCGTGCGCGCCCTTCGACGCGCTCGAACAAGAGCCCCTTGATCTGCTCGTCGGTCTCGCGCAGCCGGCGCACCAGCACGCGGATCAGCTCGAGCGTCAGCTCGTGGTTCTGCTTCAGCAGGCCGAGGAAATCCTGGCGCGACAGCGCGAGCAGCACGCACGGCGTGGTCGTCTTCACCGACGCCGAGCGCGGCGCGCGGTCGAGCAGCGCCATCTCGCCGTGGAAGTCGCCGGGACCGAGGATCTCGAGGATCTTCTCTCGCCCGTCCTCGCTCATCTTGGTGACCTTCACCTGGCCTTCCGAGATGATGTACATGTAGTCGCCGATCGAGCCGTCCTCGTAGATGACGGCGTCGCGCGGGTACTTCCGGTCGATGAGCAGACCCGCGATGTCGGCGAGGTCCTTCTCAGCGAGATCGTGGAACAAGGGAATGGCGCGGAGCGCCTCGTTTCGGTCCTTCATCGCTGGTCCACCTTCGGCGAGGTCCCCGGAGCTCACAGCAGGTCCCCGCGTCCGCGGCGAGCAAGCTCGTCCACGATCTTCCGGACGTCTTGCGCCCGATGGTTAGCACAGACCAAGAGTGCATCGGTGGTCTGGATCACAAGCAGATCGTTCACCCCCAGGAGCGCGATCGTCTTATCGGTCGAACTCCACACGACATTGTGTTCGGCGTCGAGTGCGATGGGTGTCGCTTTGGAGTGTACCCGGTTCGCTCCGAGCGGCGCGAGGTGCGCGCCCAGCGCGTCCCAGCTGCCCAGATCGCTCCAGGCGAAACGACCGCGCAACGCAAAGACGCGCTTGCTGCGCTCGAGGACCGCGTAGTCGAAGGAGAGCGGGCGCACCTTCCGGTACGCGGCTGCGAGTGTGCGCTGCGTCACGCGTTCGCCCGCGGCCACGCGCTCGAGCACGCCGCCCAGCGCGTCCCAGACTTCGGGCGAAAGCTGCTTCGTCTCGGCGAGGATGCGGCCGGGTCGCGCGACGACCATGCCCGCGTTCCAAAGATAGGAGCCGTCCGCCAGGAAGCGCCGCGCGCGGGCCGCAGCGGGCTTCTCGACGAAGCGGGCCACGCGGTGCACGCCGTGCGCGCTCGCGCCGAGGCGCAGGTAACCGTACGCGGTGTCGGGCCGCGACGGCTCGATGCCGAGCAGCACGAGGCGCTCGCCGTCCGCGGCCGCGCGCGCTGCGGCGCGCACGGCGCTCGCGAACGCGCGCGCGTCCGGGATGTGGTGGTCCGCGGGGAAGACGCCGATCACGCCGTCGTCGCGGCGGCCGAGCGCCACGGCCGCGGCCCACGCGATCGCCGCCGCCGTGTTGCGCGCGACGGGCTCGAGCAAGAGCCGCGTGCCCTTGCGAGCACTCAGCGCGGCGCGTGTGGCGCGCGCGAGCTCTTCGGCCGACACCACCGTGGTGCGCGCCGCGGGCGCGAGCAGCGCGAGGCGTTCCAGCGTGTCGCCAAGAAGTGTACGGCTGCCGACGAGCGGCACGAAGGGCTTCGGCACCGCGCGGCGACTCGCGGGCCAGAAGCGCGTGCCCGCTCCACCCGCGAGCACGACCGGCAGGAGCGGAGGCGAGGTCGCTATCGGCCGACCCCGGTGTAGCGGAAGCCCATGCGCCGCATCTCGTCGGGCTCGCAGATGTTGCGCATGTCCACGATGACGGGCTGGCGCAGGCGCTCCTTCAAGAGCGCGAGGTCGAGCTTGCGGAACTGGTTCCACTCGGTGAGGAACAAGAGCGCGTCGCAGCCCTTCGCGGTGTCGTACGGATCCTCGCAGAACACCGCGCCCTCGAGCTCTCGCGCCGCGTTGTCCATCGCTTGCGGATCGAAGCAGCGCAGGTGCGCGCCGCGCCGCTTCAGCTCCTGGCTGATCCAGATGGCGGGCGACTCGCGCACGTCGTCGGTGTTCGGCTTGAACGACAGCCCGAGCACCCCGAGCGTCTTGCCCGACAGGCTGCCCAGCATCTCCTCGACCTTCGCGATCATCCGCGCGCGCTGCGCGTCGTTCGCGGCGACGGTCGCCGAGACGATGCGCTGCTCGACGCCGAACTCGCGGCTGAACTGCACGAGCGACAGCGTGTCCTTCGGGAAGCACGAGCCGCCGTAGCCCGGGCCCGGGTGCAGGAACTTGCGGCCGATGCGTCCGTCGAGGCCCATCGCGCGCGAAACGTCGTGCACGTCTGCACCCACGGCTTCGCACAGCGCCGACACTTCGTTGATGAAGCTGATCTTCGTGGCGAGAAACGCGTTGCTCGCGTACTTGATGAGCTCGGCCGTCGCGACGTTCGTGATGACGAACGGCACCTCGATCAGGTTCAGCGGCTTGTAGAGGTCCCTCAGGATCGCGATCGCCTGCGGGTCCTCCGCGCCGATCACGACGCGGTCGGGGCGCAGGAAGTCCTCGACCGCGCTTCCCTCTCGCAAGAACTCCGGGTTGGAAGCGACGGAGCAGAGCACGCCTTCGCGGCCCGCCGCGCGCGCGGACTCGTCGATGATGCGGCGCACGCGCTCGGCAGTCTTCACGGGCACGGTGCTCTTCGTCACGACGACCTTGTAGCCGTCGAGGTGCGAGCCGATCGTGCGCGCGACCTCGTCGACGTACGACAGGTCGGTCGAGCCGTCCGGGCTCGGCGGCGTCGGGACCGCGATGAAGATCACCAAACTGTGTTGCACCGCGCGCTGGGCGTCGGTGGTGAACGAGAGCAGCCCCGCCTGCACGTTGCGGCGGACGATCTCCTCGAGCCCGGGCTCGAAGATGGGAATCTCGCCGGCTTCGAGCCGCGCGATCTTCGCCGCGTCCTTGTCGACGCACGTCACGTGGATGCCGAACTCCGCGAAGCACGCGCCCGTCACGAGGCCGACGTAGCCGGTGCCGATGACCGAGATGTTCACCGTTCCCACTCCCTTCTCAGCGAAAGCGCGAGCGGCCGCGCGGCTTCCCAGATCACGATTCCGATGCCGACCCCCAGCGCGTCGCGCGCGAAGTCGCCGAACGACGCCTCCCGGCCCGGCACCCACAGCTGCAGGATCTCGTCGCCCGCCGCGAAGGCCGCGAGCGCGACGAATACGAGCAGCGCGCGAGTCCACCGCGAAGCGACGACGGCCCAGAGAGTAACCAGCGCGAGCCCCGTGAACAGTGGAATGTGCAGCAGATCGAGCTGGAAGCGGGTGAAGCCCCACTTGGCGACCGTGCGACCCGGCAGCGCGGAGAGCGAGATGACGCCGCTCATGTACAGGAGCGCCACGGCGGCGCGGCCCGGCAGGATCTTGATCACGCCGCTTCCTCGCGGAGCCAGCGCACGAAGTGAGCCACGCCCTCGTCGAGATCGACGCGCGGCTCGTAGCCGAGCTCCGCGCGCGCGCGCGCGATCGACGCCCACGTGCGCGGCAGATCGCCCGGCTGCGGCGGCAAGGTCTCGCGCTGCGCGCGCCGGCCGAGCGCGCGCTCGAGCGCGGCGATGATGTCGTTCACGGTCACCGGCTTGCCGCGGCCGAGGTTGTACACGTGGAAGCTCCGCGCGCGCTCGAGCGCGCGCACGATGCCGTCTACGGTCTCGAGCACGAACGTGAAGTCGCGCTCGTAGGTGCCGTCGCCGAACACCGGGATCGGCCGGCTCGCGAGCATGAGCGCCGCGAACTTGTACAGCGCGAGATCGGGGCGCATGCGCGGCCCGTACGCGTTGAAGAAGCGCAGGCACGTGGTCGCCATGCCGCTCGACGCGTGCGCCGCGTGACACAACAGCTCGCCGCCGCGCTTCGTCGCGCCGTAGGGCGACATCGGCCGGTCCGCTGCGAGCTCCTCGGTGAACTCGCCGCGCGGGCGCTCGCCGTAGACGCTCGACGACGACGCGAACACGAAGCGCTCGACGCCGCCGCGCAGCGACGCGTCGAGCACGATCTGCGTGCCGACGAGGTTGACCTCGGCGTACGTCACGGGGTCCTCGAGGCTCGGCCGTACGCCCGCGCGCGCCGCCAGGTGCACCACGCGGCGCGGCCCGAAGCTCTCGAACGTCTTGCGCACGAAGTCCGCATCGCGAATGTCGCCTTCGAACACGCCCGCGAAGCCGCGCGCGCGCCGCGCCGCGGCGAGGTTGCGCTCCTTCACCCCGCGCGGATAGAAGTCGTGGAACGAGTCGAGCACGGCCACCTCGTCGCCGCGCGCCAGCAGCGCCTCGACGACGAACGAGCCGATGGCACCGGCGCCGCCGGTGACGAGCACGCGGCCCGGATCAGTACGTGAAGTCGTAGTCGTAGTGGAAGCCGACGCCGACGTTCCACTTGTCGTAGGGGTTGCCAAAGAGCGCTGGATCTCCCGAGCGGTCGTTGAAGCGCAGGACCACGAAGGTGGCCAAGCGCTTCTGGAGCTGCCAGTCGATGCGCGCCCACGTGTTCCACAGATTGCTCTGCAGCCTGTTGTGCGCGCTGAGCTCGCACTGACCGCCCTTGTCGGCGCCCGAGCCGGTCTCGACGAGCGAGCCCTGCGCACAGGTGAACTCGGGGCCCGTGATCGGGTTGAACGAGTCGGCCACGTACGTCGCCGGCTGGATCTCCGGGAAGTGATTCGCCGACGTGAAGTGCTCGTACGCGCCGTAAGCGGTGAACGTGACGTACTCGGCGAGCCGCCAGTGGTACTGCAGCGACACCGTGTCCACGTTCACGTTCGAGGTCGCGACGCTCGACGTGGTGCGCGTCTCACGCGAGTAGCTGAGCACGACGTTGCCGCGCGAGAGCGTGCGCTGGAGCGACAGCGCGCCGATCAGGCCCGGGCCGACGTCGTCCGAGCTCGCCGTAGTGATGTCGACGAACGGCGTGACGGTGCCCGCGGCCGGATTCGGCGCCACCCGCGTGATCACCTGGGGCTGGCCCATGTTCTGCGTCTCCAGCCGGCGCACGCCGAGCGCGACGTTGGTGCTCCACAGCTCGCTCCACGAGCGGCCCCAAGAGACCGTGAAGCTCTGCAGGTCGCTGTCGGTCGTGCCCGTCGTCAGCGGCACCGTGTGTGGATTCGAAGGATCCGCCACGGTGAACGGATTCAGCTCGGTGTCCGCGAACTCCGTCGAGTTCGCGTCGATCGAGAACGACAGCGTGTCGAGCGGATCGAGGGTGTGGTCGAGCGTCAGATTCGCGAACCAGCCGTTGCGATCGCGCAGGTCCGACGGGGGCACCGACGGCGTCGGCAGGTACGTGATCGTGTACGGCCCGCCCGAGAGCGACAGCTTGTTCAGGGGCGAGAGCAGATAGCGCAGCCCGAGCTGGCCCTGCCCGAGGTCCAACGTGGGGACCGCACCCTCGACGAGCTGGCCCGGGGTGATCACGGGCTGGCCGGGCACGCCGGGAGACTCGCCGCCGATCGAGACCTGCGTCGGGCCGCGGATCTCGTCGTGCGCCTGGATGCGCTGGTAGCTGCCGCTGCCGAAGATCCAGAGCCGCGGGAGGAGCTGCCGATCGAGGTCGCCGCCCACGCCGCGGTCGGTGCCGTCGAGGTCGTGCTCGTCCCAGAACGTGTGGTCCGAGACCCAGCCGTTCACGATGAAGTGGCCGAGCGTGCCGTGGTTCTCGATCGTCAGCGCCGGACGCACGATCGTGAGCGCGCTCGAGTTCGGGTCCTTCTCCTTGTAGAAGACGTTCGAGTCCCAGTCCTGCTCGACGGTCAGGTTCGTCGTGATCTGCGTCGTCTCGCCCGCGCGTACCGCCGCCGCAGCACTACACAGAAGTGCGACGAGCGCGAGGCTAGCGCCAGAATGGGCGTTCTTGCGGGACAATGATCTGGTCTCCCGGGACGAGCAGGATGTTCTGCGCGACGTCCGCACCGTCGACGAAGGCGTCGTAGTCGAACACGAACTCGGCGGGATCGCCGCTGTGCCCACGGATGATCTTGATGTGGTTCTTGCCCGCGAACGGCGTGAAGCCGCCCGCGATGGCGATGGCGTCGAGCACGCGCATCTCGGGCATCATCGAGATGGCGCCCTGCCGCGCGACCTCGCCGAGGATGTAGACGTTCTTCGAGCCGACGCGCGAGACGATCACCGTCACCTGCGGCGCGGTCACGTATTCCTTCAGCCGCTCGGTGATGTCGTCCTTCAGCTGGTTCGGGGTGCGGCCGGCCGCCTGGATGTCGTTGATCAGCGGCACCGAGATCTTGCCGTCGAGGCGCACCTCGACCGCGGGGATCGAGAGGTCCGTCTCCTTCCAGATCGCGATCGTGAGGACGTCCTGCGCGCCGATCACGTAGTCGCTCGTGACGGCGGCGGCGCCTTCCTCGAGCTGCTGCACGCTGGGCGTCTGGCGCGTCGTCTGCGCGCACGCAGCGAGCGCCAGCGCGAAGAGCGCCGGCAGCAAGGCAGTCCTGGGGGATCGTCGCGAGAGCATCGTTCCTTTCTCCTTGGCTCGGGCTACGCCGAGTCCGAGAGGCCGGCGTCCCGCATCTTGTAGAGGAGCGCCTTGTAGCTGATCTGCAGAATCGCCGCGGCTTCCTTGCGATTCCACCGGGTCCGCTCGAGCACCTTTGCGATGAGCCGCGCCTCCGCGACCTGCGCAGCTTCGCGCGCGACGCGCTTCAAGCTGACGCGCTCGCTCGCGCCCGAGAGGAACCGCGCGAGCTCGCCGCGCGCGGCGCCGCACGGCTCGGCGGCGCGCGGCTGCATGGGCCGCGCGCGCAGCTCGGCCAGCACGGGCTCGGGCGTCCCGAGCACCACGATGCGCTTCACCAGGTTCTCGAGCTCGCGGATGTTGCCCGGGAAGTCGTAGCTCGCGAAGGCCGCGTGCAGCTCTTCCGGCAGCGGCTTCGGGTCCTTGCCGTACTCGCGGGCGTAGCGGTCCGTGAAGTGATCGGCGAGCAACGGGATCTCGTCGCGCCGCTCGCGCAGCGGCGGCAGCTGGATGGTGACGACGTTCAGGCGGTAGAACAGGTCTTCGCGGAAGCTCCCGTCTCGGACGGCCGCCTCGAGCTGCCGATTCGACGCGGCGATCACGCGTGCATCCACCATCACGTCGGCGTGGCCGCCGAGCCGCGAGAACTGGCCGTCCTGCAACACCTGCAGCAGCTTCGCCTGCAGGCTCGGGTGCATCTCCGAGATCTCGTCGAGGAAGATCGTGCCGCCGTTCGCGAGCTCGAACTTGCCGAGCTTGCGCTTCTGCGCGCCCGTGAACGCGCCCTTCTCGTAGCCGAAGAGCTCGCTCTCGAGCAGCTCGTACGGGAGCGCCGCGCAGTTGACCTTCACGAACGGGCGGCGCGCGCGGTTCGAGCGCGACCAGATCGTGCGCGCGACGAGCTCCTTGCCGGTGCCGCTCTCGCCGCGGATCAGCACCGTGATATCGGTGTCGGCGACGTGGTCGATCATGTCGTCGACGAGCCGCATGCGCGGGCTGTCGCCCGCGAAGAGCGGGGCCTGCGCGAGCCCGTCTCCGAAGCTGCGCGGCGCGTCGGCTTCGTTGGCCGCGCGCGCGAGCGCCTTGTCCAGCGCCGCGTCGAGCGCCTCGGTCTCGAACGGCTTGCGCAGGAAGTCGACCGCGCCGAGCCGCACGGACTCGACGATGGCCTGCGTGTCGCCCGTGCCCGAGAGCATCACGACCGGCAGCGCCGGCGCCAGCGCGCGCAGCGCCCGCAGGGTCGCGAAGCCGTCCATCCCGGGCAGCCCCAGGTCCAGCGTCACGGCGTCGGGCAGCATGCGCCGCACCTCCGCGAGCGCGGCCTCGCCGGAGTCCGCGAGCACGGCCTCGAGTCCGCGCGCGCGCGCGAACGCTGCGAGCCACTCGCGCGCGCTCGCGTCGTCGTCGACGAAGAGAACTCGGGCCGCGGCTTTCATGGGAGGGCTCGCCAAGACTGAGGGGTGGGTAGGCAGGTCCGACGACCGACCCTGCTGGAAGCGTGCCAATTATACCCCCGCGGGGCGGGGTGCCGGACCGCGAGTTGCCGGTGGCAGCGGTAGCGCGCCTCCGAAAAGCGGTGGCCGGCTACTCACCCGCAAGCGTCCGGCAAGCCGCGCGAGGTTCCTCATGCGCGGAGGCTCTGCTACGCTGGGCTCATGTCGCGAAGGGTCGAAAAGCCTTGGGGATACGAGGAGATCTGGGCCGAGACTCCCCGCTATCTCGGCAAGATCCTGGCCATCCGCGCCGGCAAGCGGCTGTCGCTGCAGCTGCACCGGCAGAAGGACGAGGCCATCTACGTGCTGCGCGGCACCTTGCGGCTCACGCTCGAGAACGACGCGGGCGAGCTCGAGATCCAGGACCTCGGCCCGGGCGCGAGCCGGCGCATCTCGCCCGGCCGCCGCCACCGCTTCGAGGCCGTGTCGGACTGTGAGCTCTGCGAGGTCTCGAGCCCGGAGATCGACGACGTCGTGCGGCTCGAGGACGACTACGGCCGCGCGCCCGCGGCGCCGTCCGCCGGCACCTCGTAGCCGAGCTCGCGCAGCCGCTCGCCGGCCTCGGCGACCATGCCCTTCACGCGCTCGGGCGGCTCGCGCCGCCACGTGCCGACGTTCGGCTGGAAGTCGCGCGAGGCGACGGCCTTGATGTCCTGGTGGCCGGCCCAGCGGTCGTGCGGCTGGTCGTTGAAGCGCAGCACCGCCGGCTCGAACGCCTCGCCCAGGAAGTCGAAGAGGCGCCTCACCTCGGCTTCCGGGCTGGCGGCGAGCTTCTCGTAGAACAGCTCGTGCACGCGGCCGGCATGGACGGCGGCGAACGCGCGCATGACACCCACCTGTGTTGCCCAGTAGCGCGCCGCGCCGGCGTAGCGGTCGCCGCCCGCGGCCGCGACGTGGGGCTCGGCTTCGGGGATGTCGGGGATGCGCGCGATCGAGCACGCGGAGTCGAGCCCGTTGCGGTACACGAACACGTACTGCGCGTCGGGGAAGAGCGCGTCGATCTCGTCCAGGCAGTTCACGTAGGACGGCGTCTTGTCGGCCCAGCGCGGCTTCTGGTGACTCGCCGCGTACATCTCGAAGAAGTACGCCAGGTGCTCGCGCAGGCGCGCGCGCACGTGCTCGGCCGAGAAGCCCATCGCGAGCAGGCCCTCCAGGGCCTTCGGGTCCCGCAGCACGCGGGTCCCGGGCAAGAGGAAGAACGACTCGGGCGGACACGCGATGCGCGAGTGGCTGTCGAGGATGAGCCGCACGAGCGTCGTGCCCGAGCGGTGCACGCCCACGACGAAGATCGGCCGCTCCGTCGCGGTCCGGCGCTCGGGCGCGACGATCTCGCGGCGCGTGCGCTGGGTCTCGTCGAGCACCGCGCGCAGCGTCCGCCGCACGAGGTCGATGAGCCGCACCGACAGCGCGGGCCGCTCCGTCACGGTGGCGCCCCCGCGCCCGGCGACTTGACTCGCGGCGCCGCCGCCGCGACGTTCGCCGTTTCCCGGGGTGAGGGAGGCGATCCAGCGTGGCGCGGGGCGAGCGCGAGGCCGAGCCAGCCGTCATCGCGGTGATCGGAAGCGTCTTTCCGATCCCGCCCGAAGCCGGCACACCGCGTCCGTTCCAGCTGCTGCGGCGAATCGCGGCGCGCACGTCCGTGCACTGTCTCGCCGCGGTACCGCAGTCGCCCGAGGAATGGGAGCGCTTCCGCGAGCACCCCGCCCTGCGCGACGTGTTCGCGTCGACCCACGCGTTCCACCGGCGCACCGAGGTCTCGCCCCTCGCGAAGCTCGCGACCCTCGTCACCGGCCGGCCGCTCTTCGACCAGCGCTTCCGCGACCCCGCCGTGCTCGCCGCGGCCCGCAATTGCGCCGCGGAGCTCGCCCGCGCGCACGAGCCCGCGGTGTTCTACTGCTGGGAGCGCGACACCTTGCAGTACGTGCCGCGCGCGCTGTGGCAGCGCACGGTGTGGGACCTGGTCGACGCGCCCGTGCTGGCGACGGAGCGGCGCCTCGCGATCGACGAGCTCATGAGCACGTGGGAGCGCGTCAAGCTGCGCACGGCGCTCGTCACGCTGCGCCGCTTCGAGCGGCGCGCGCTCGCGCGCGTCGGCCGCGCCACCTTGAATTCGAGCGCCGACCTGGCAGCGCTGCGCAAGCGCATCCCCGACGCGCCCGTCGACGTCGTGATCGACGGCGGAGACGCCGACTACTTCTCGAGCGAGAACGCGCCCGGCGCGGTCGAGGCCCCGGCGGACCTCTTGTTCTTCGGCAACCTCGCGTTCCCGCCGAACGCCGACGCCGCGCTGCACCTCGTGCGCGACGTCATGCCGCTCGTGTGGCGCGCGCGGCCCGACGCGCGCGCGATCGTCGTCGGGCCCGAGCCGCCCGAGGAGGTGCGCGCGCTGCAGGACGGCAGGCGCGTGATCGTGACGGGCTTCGTGCCGGACGTGCGCCCGCACCTGGCGCGCGCGACGGTCATCGTGAGCCCGCTGCGCTTCGGCTCGGGCATGAAGAACAAGCTCCAGGCAGGGCTCGCCATGGGCAAGGCCATGGTCGCGAGCCCCGTGACGTGCGAAGGCTTCGACCGCCTCGAGCCCGGCATACACGCGCTGGTGGCGGACGGCGCGCAGGACATCGCGCGGGCCGCGCTCTCGCTCCTCGACGACCCGGCCCGGCGCCGTGCGCTCGGCGCGGCGGGGCGTCTGCTCATCCGCACGCACTACAGCTGGGACGCCGCCGTAGCGGTCCTCTGGGAGAACCTGCGCCATCTCGGCACCGCGACCGCGAGCGCGCGCACTTCCGAGACTGCGTTGCGCTCGACGTAGGCGCGCGCCGACGCCGCGTACAGCACCCAGAAGTACGCCGAGATCTGCTTCGCGTACAGGAACGAGTCGGTCGTGAGGCTCGCCACGAAGATGTGCACGCCGCTCGCGAGGAGGATCCCGCCGAGGCGGTACTCCTTCGATCCCGAGCGCCACAGCTGCCAGCCGAGCACGGAGACGGCGACGACGAGCCACGCGAACGTGCCCAGCCCGATCAGGCCGGCCTCGGCGGCGACCTTGATCACGAGGTTGTGCGGATCCTTGTTGTCGAAGATCCCGTACTTGCCGCCGAACTCGCGCGTGCGCAGGAAGAACGCGTTCAGCCCGTTCCCCCAGATGGGTGAGTGCGCGAACATGTCGATGCCGATCTTCGTGAACACGATGCGCGTCGCCGTCGACGACTCGAAGCCCGAGGCCCACGACACGCCGTACACGGAGTTGCTCGCGTGCGTGGTGAGCTCGATCCGGTCGCGGATCACCTGCGGCAGCAGCGGATACGCCACGGTGCCGATCATGAGGACCGCCACCACACCCCCGATCAGCAGCGCGCGCGAGAAGAACAGGAAGAACACGAAGTGCGCGGCGATCAGCGCCACCCAGTTCCCGCGCGACAGCGAGATGACGACCATCCCGAGCGAGAACAGGTACACGAATCCGTGTACGGCGCGGCGGAACCAGCCGATCTCGCGCACGTACAGCGCCAGGTAGAGCGACACGAACATCATCGAGCCGACGGCTTCGGCCATCGCGTTCGGATCGCCCTGCAGGCCCGACGCACGCCCGTCCTCGCTCGTGACCGTGATGCCGAAGATGGCGTCGGCGAGCCCCGCGGCGCAGCTGATGAGCACGCCGACCGAGATCGCCTCGAGCAGCCAGATGCGGTCCTTCGGCCGTTTGAACCACCAGTACGAGCAGAAGAAGAGCAGCGCACTGAACGTGATGCTCTTCCAGAACTTGAAGATGAACCACAGCGCGTTGACGCCCGTCTGCGTCTCCGCGTTCCTCGCCCACGGGATCGCGATGACGAAGGCGAGCAGCGTCATGGCGACGAAGCCCACGACCGGCGCCGAGTAACGCAGCGGCGGCAGGCGCGGGCCGAAGCGCAGCGTGGTGACCGCGAACGCCAGCCCGAGCAGCACCGTCTCGGTGTTGATGCCGGGCACGGGCAGGCGCGGCGAGTACGGGTCCATCGGGTACATCGCGACGAGCAAGAGCAGGCCCGCGAGCGGGCGCCACAGGAGCAGGCCGATCACGATGATCGCGAGGAAGGCGTACGGGAACTGCAGGTAGTCGAACGCGGTCTCGATCATCGCCCTACCCCGCCGCGCGCCGGCTCTCGGCGAGCTCCGCCGCCCGCGCGTCCGCCTGCAAGGCCGCCTCGGCCTCGCGGCGCCCCGCGCGCCGCTCGAGCGCGCGCAACGCCACGTAGCCCGACACGAGCAGCGCCGCGACCAGCCCGAAGCGCAGCTCGGTGCTCATCGCGCGCGTCTGGAGCCCGAGCGACGCCAGCACGATGCACAGCGCGTACAGGACGACCAGGGACTCGTTCACGGAGAGACCGTTGCGCAGAAGCAGATGGTGCAAGTGACCTCGGTCCGCGCGGGTGACCGCCGCGATGAGCTCGCGCACGGTGAGCCCGCGCGCGCCGTGCGAAGACAGGTGCGAGAGCCCACGGCGGATCACCGCGAGCGCGGTGTCGAGCAGCGGCAGCCCCAGGACGAGCAGCGGCACGACCAGGGCCACGGCCGCGGGCGCCTTCTGGTACGACGCGAGCGCGAGCACCGCGGTCATGTAGCCGATCGAGAGCGCGCCTGCGTCGCCGAGGAAGATGCGTGCGGGGGGCAGGTTGAAACGCAAGAAGCCGGCGAGCGCGCCCGACAGTGCGAGCGCCGCGACCACGGGCACGGTCGCGCCGTTCTGGTTCGCGAGCAGGAACACGGTGAGGGCCGTGACGAGCGCGACGCCCGACGCGAGCCCGTCCATGCCGTCGATCAGGTTGAACGCGTTCGCGACGACCACGATCCACGCCACGGTCACCGCGAACGAAACCGGCGGCGAGTCGACGAGCATCAGCCCGAAGGGCAGCTCGATCGGCCCGACCTGGAAGCCGAGCGCCCACGTGAGGGCGGCGATGGCGACCTGCCCGGTGAGCTTGCGCAGCGGCGCCATGTCGTACAGGTCGTCCCACAGCCCGAGCGCGACCATGAGCACGCAGCCGAGCGCGAGCCCGCCCAGCGAGCCCTCGCCGAACGTGAGCTCGCGCAGCTCGCGGACGAACGGGATGAGCACGCCCACGCCGAGGAACACCGACGCGAACACGGCCACGCCGCCGAGCATGGCGACCGGCGCCTTGTGCGCCTTGCGCTCCGTCGGACGGTCGAGCCAGTCGCGCCGGTGCGCGAAGCGGATCGTCGCCGGCGTCAGGACCAGCGCCACCAGCCAGGGCACGACGAGGATTGCTGCAAAGATGCGCATCGCCGCGTCCCCCCCTAGCTGCGGCCGCTAGGACTTCCCGTAGCCGTACGCCCCGAGATAACCGATCTCGTTGCGGTCGCAGCGGTTCAAAACGACACCGATCAACTTGTTCGCGTCCAGGCGCTCGAGCGCTGCCTCGACGTCCTCGCGCGGCACGCGCCCGGCGCCGACGACGAACAGCGCCGAGTCACAGTGGTCGACGAGCGTCACGGTGTCGGGCAGGCCGAGCACCGGCGGCGCGTCGAAGATCACCGTGTTGAAGCGCGTGTGCAGCTCCGCGAGGAGGTCGGTCATCGCGCGCGCGGAGAGCAGCTCCGACGGCGCGGTCGGCAGCGCCTTCACGGGCAGCACCATGAGCCGCGTGTTGGGCACGGCGATCAGCGCCTCTTCGAGCTTCGCGTCGCCCTCGAGCACCTCGGCCAGGCCCACGACGCCGCCCGCGAACGACTTGTGCACCTGCGGCGTGCGCAGGTCGGCGTCGACCAGGCACGTCGAGTGCTCGCGCTCGCAGCCGAACGACAGCGCCAGGTTCACCGCCGTCGTCGTCTTGCCCTCGCCGGGCCGGGACGAGCTGACGACGATGCTGCGCAGGTCGCGGGTGCGCCGCAGCGACTGGATGCGCGCGCGCAGCGTGCGGTACTCCTCGCTGTACATCGAATCGGCGGCCCCGACGAGCAGGGTCTCGCGGCTGCGCACCTGACGCGCGCGCGCCGCCTTCGCGCTCTTCTTCGCGGCCTTCTTCGCCCTGCGGCGCTCGCGCCAGCCGGGCTGCGACTCGGGCTCCACCGCCGGAACGGTGAGCTCCGCAGCCGGCAGCTCGGCCACGCTCGGACCCTCGCTTCCGCGGCGCATCGCTTCAGCTCGCTGAAGCGCGTCGTGGATCTTGCCCATGCCTCGAACGACCTCCTGGCTACAGCTCCGGCTGGGGACCCGCGCCGCCTCTTCGCCAGAGGCGCCGCAGCCAGCCGGCCCGAGCCTTCGACTCGGGGTTGCCGCGCTCGCGTACGAAATGCGGATCGCCGGGATTCGCGGACAATCCCAGCTCGGCAGCGGACAGCTCGACGAGCTGCGCCGAGACCTTGGTCTGCTCGCGCGCGAACGCGGCGATCAGCGCGTTGTCGCAGAGCACGTTGACGACGCGCGGGATGCCGCGCGCGAAGCGGTGCACGGCGCGCTCCGCCGAGCCCGCGAAGAGGTCGCCCTTCGGGTGGCCGGCGACGAGAAGACGCTCGCGGACGTACGCGGCGGTCTCGTCGGCGCGCAGCGGGCGGATCGCGTGGCGCAGCTCGACGCGCTGGCGCAGCTGCCGCAGGCCCGGCTGGGAGAGCTTGTCAGCCAGCTCGGGCTGCCCCACGAGCATGATCTGCAGGAGCTTCGACTGCGGCGTCTCGAGGTTCGACAGCATGCGAATCTCCTCGAGCATCGCGTCCGAGAGGTTCTGCGCCTCGTCGACGATGAGGAGCGTCTGCAGCCCGTTCGTCATCCGCTCGATCAGGTACTTGTTCAGGCGCGAGAGCGCGGCCGTCTTCCGGAACGGATCCTGCCAGTCGAGCTCGAGCTCCTCGAACAGCGCCGCGAACAGGTCCTCGACGGTGAGCGACGTGTTGAAGATGTACGCGGTCTGCACCAGCGGGCCGAGCTTGTGGAGCAGCGCGTTCAGGATCGTGGTCTTGCCGGTCCCGACTTCGCCGGTCAGCGTGATGAAGCCCTTGTGCTCCTGCACCGCGTAGACGAGCGTCGCCAGCGCCTCCGCATGGCTCTCCGACATGTAGAGGAAGCGCGGGTCCGGGTTCACCCGGAACGGATCCGAGTCGAGACCGAAGAAGCGGTTATACACGCGACGCTCCCAGGCGCGGCAACAGGCGGAAGCGGCGCGGCGCCGGCGCGGTCTCGCCGGCGAGCTCGGGCACGGCGGCCAGCACGGGCAGGCCGATCGCGTCCTGCAGGTCGATCACGCGGTGGAAGCTCTGGTCGCTCATCTCGCGCACGACGAGCGAGCCCATGCCGATCATGCCGCCCAGGATCACGCCGGCCAGGAACCACACCGGGCGGTTCGGGCGGATGGGCGACGTCGGCAGCTCCGCAGACTCGATCACCCGAAAGCGCTCGCCCTTGTTGTTCTGCTCGAGCGTGCGGCCGATCTCCGCATCGAGCTGGCGCGACTGCAGCGAGCGGATCGACTCGGTGGTGTTCTTGTACTGCGACTCCAGGTGGTCGAGCTCGGCCGCGCGGCGCGGCGTGTTCTCGATGCGCTGCTCGTACTCGGCGATGTCGGCCTTCAGGCGCTCGATCTCGCCCGAGTACACGCTGCCGTCGACTTCGTAGTCGCGCAGCTTGTCGCGCATCATGATCTCGTCGCGCGAAGCCGGGCCCGGCTCCTCGGCGCGCTTCTGGATCAGCTCGTCGAGCGCCGCGATCTCGGCGCGCGTCTGGATCACGTCGGGGTACTTGTCGGTCTTGCCCGCGGACAGGAGCCGATTCAGCTCGAGCTCGAGCGTGTGCTTGCGCAGCGACGGATCCGTCGCGTCGGTCTCCGACGCGTTGTGCATGTCCTGGATCTGCTGCGTGAGGAGGCGGACCTGATCCTTCGCGGCCTCGGCCTTCGACTCGGTGGTCGCCAGGTCCAGGCGGTCGCGCTCGAGGCGCTCGCGGTTCAGGTCGAGCTGCTCCGGCAGCTCGCCCTGGTAGTTCTCCTTGTAGTCACTGATCTGGCGGGCGAGGTCGGCCAGGTCCTGGCGCGCCTTCTGGAGCTGTTGGTCGAAGAACTCCGTCGCACCCTCGGCGAGGCTGGTGCGGTCGCGCAGGTTGGCGGAGATGAAGTCGCGCGCGAGCCGGTTCGAGACCTCGGCCGAGGTCTTCGGGCTGCGGTCGCGGAAGGCGATCGAGAACGAGTTCAGCTCGATCGGCTTGCGCGGATCGATGATCGCGGGCGGCAGCGGCTCGATCGTGATGCGCTTGCGCAGCTTCTCGACCTGGTCTTCGCGAGACTCGGTGGACCCCTCGAACAGCTTGAAGTCGCTGATGACGCTCGACAGGCTGTCGCGCGCGAGGAGCTGCAGCTTCAGGTTGTCGAAGCGCGTCTCGGTCTTCGCGGCGATGACGCTCGCCGCCATGGTGTCGGGGATGACCTGCGGCTCGACGGTGACGGTGGCGGTGGCCTCGTAGGTGGGCGGCCAGAACAGCGCGGCCAGGGCCGAGAGCAGCACGCCGACGCCGAAGGGCACGAAGAACCAGCGGCGGCGCCGGCGGAATACGCCGTACAGGTCGCCGAGGCTTACGCCGGCTTCGCTGCGCACGTCTCTCGCGGTCATCGGTTCACCCTCGTGCTCGGCGCTGCGCGCGCTCGCGATCGCCGACGCGCAGGTACACCGCGGCTTCCATGCCGGGGTCGGCTAGGCGCGGACATCATGCCACAAGCGTGCCAAGGCACTGCGACGGCCCTGGTGCCCGGTGGTGGGGGGCAGTGGGAAGCGGGCTACATATTACGGGAAGCGCGCGTATTCCGAGAGACTTTTCCGCGAAGAATCGCGCGCGCCCCCCCGTCGGGAGGTCACTCGCCCAGCCCGCACTCCTTGATCTTCTGGAGCAGCGTCTTGTACGAGACCTCGAGGATCCGGGCGGCCTTCTTCCGGTTCCAGTTGGTCTGGTAGAGCACGCGCTTGAGGGCTTCGCGCTCGGCCTCGCGGGCGGCCTTGCGGCCGATGTCGCGCAGCGAGATCGGCCCGTCGCCGGCTTCGGCGTCGGCCGCTGGCCCGGCTCCCGCGCCGGGACCGCCGCCCGACACGGGCGCGGGCGCAAGACGCGCCGCCGAGGCGGCCGCCCCAAAGATCTCGTCTGCGATCGCATCCTCGCTCTGTAGGACGACGATGCGCTTCACCATGTTCTCGAGCTCGCGCACGTTTCCGGGCCACGAGTAGTCGAGGAAGCCCCGCATGAGCCGGTCGGAGATCCCGGCGAGCTCGCGGCCGTACTTGGCGCTGTACAGCAGGCGGAAGTGGTCGACCAGCACGGGAATCTCCTCGCGGCGTTCACGCAGCGGAGGGACCCAGACGTTCACCACGTTCAGCCGGTAGTAGAGGTCCTCGCGGAAGGAGCCCTTCCGCACCATCTCCTCGAGGTTGCGGTTGGTCGCGGCCAGCACGCGCACGTCGACGTGCACGTCCGTGTCGCCGCCCAGGCGCGAGAACTCGCCGTCCTGCAGCACCTGCAGGAGCTTCGCCTGGAGCTTCGGGCTCATCTCGCCGATCTCGTCGAGGAACATCGTGCCGCCGCTCGCGACCTCGAACTTGCCGGCCTTGCGCGACGACGCCCCCGTGAAAGCGCCGCGCTCGTAGCCGAAGAGCTCGCTCTCGAGCAGCTCCTCCGGCAGCGCCGCGCAGTTCACCTTCACGAAGCGGTTCTCGCGGCGGTTCGACAGGTCGTGCGTGGTGCGCGCGACGACCTCCTTGCCGACGCCGCTCTCGCCGTGGATCAGGATCGTGACGTCCGCGTCGGAGACCTGCTCGAGGATCTCCTTGATGCGCACCATCTTCGCGGACGCCCACAGGGACGACGTCCGCTCGCGCGCCTCGTGCTCGCGCAGCCGCTCGCGCAGGTCCTCGCGCTCGCCCTTCAGGTTCTCGATCTCGAGCACCTTCTTGAGCGCGATCTCGAGCTCTTCCTCCTCGAACGGCTTGTTGATGTAGTCGGCCGCGCCCAGGTTCATCGCGTCGACGACGGTGCCCGCCTTGCCGACGACCGACAGCATGATCACCGGCACGTCCGGCAGGAGCTGCTTGATCTTGCGCAGCGCCTCGATGCCGTCGATGCCCGGCATCATGACGTCGAGCACGATCACGTCCGGCCGCGCGCCGCCGTTCAGGAGCTCCATGGCCTTCAGGCCGTCCTCGGCCAGGAGCACGTCGTAGCCCTTCATGGGCAGCAGGTTCTTCAGATACGTGCGGATCACCTCGGCGTCGTCGACGACGAGGATCGTCTTGCGCTGCGGCACCGTGCGCGGCACTCCCGTTCGCTTCATCGCTCGCTCCCCCTCTGGCCGCTGGGCAGACTCACGCGGAACAGGCCGTAGCCCAGCTCGGGTACGGCCTCGATGCGCCCGCCGTGCGCAGACACGATGCGGCGGCAGATCGCCAGGCCGAGCCCCACGCCGGCCGAGCTCGAGCCCTGGGCGCGCGGTCCGCGCACGAAGGGCCGGAAGATTCGTTCGGCGTCCCCGCGCGTGACGCCCGGGCCCTCGTCGCGGATCGCGACCTGCAGCCAGGCGCCGTCGTCGAGCTCGGCCAGGTCGGACGCGACGCGCACGCGCGCGCCCTCGGGCGAGAACGCGGCGGCGTTCGCCAGCAGGTTCACGAACACCTGCTCGAGGCGCTCGGGGTCGCCGAGCAGCGCATCGGGCACGGCGCCGAGCTCGCACTCGACAAGGACGCCGCGGTCGGCGAGGAGGGGGCGGGCGGTGCGCACGGCGAGCTCGAGGACCTCGTGCAGCCGCAGCGGCTTGCGGCCGCTCGGCAGCGCCTCGCCGCTGCGCGCCAGCTCGAGCAGGTTGTCGAGCAGCGGGCCGATGCGCTCGATCGCGCGACGCGCTTCGCGCACGAAGGTCCAGTGCTCGGGCTCGAGCAGGCGATCGCGCTCGCTGCCGAGCCAGCGGAGGTAGCCGCGCACGGCGGTGACGGCGGTGCGGATCTCGTGCTCGATCATGCCGATCTGCTCGCCGCCGAGCGGCGCGTCCGTCGCCGCTGGCGGCTGGCTGCGCTTTTCGCTGGCGAGCCGCCAGACCTCGCGCTCGAGGCGGCTCTCGCGCTCGCGATCGAGCACGAGCCACAGCCCGGCGGACACGCGCGCGAGCGAGATCGGGCGCAGCCGCCCCGACAGGTCGCGCACCGCGAAGCCATCGCCCGCCTGCAGCTCGTCCAACGGGCGGTCGCCCACGTCCGCGAAGAGCTCCGCGACCGCGCGGCCCGCGAGCTCCTGCGGCGGCAGCCCCGCCCAGCGCCCGAAGGCCGCGTTGGCCGCCACGACCCGGCCGTCCGCCACGCGGACGACGCCCCGATCGAGCGCGGCCAGGAGCGGGCCCCAGTCGGCACCCGAGACCAGTGTGGGATCCCCATCCATCCCGATCCTCTTCGGCACGAGCTTACCCAAGAGTGAACCTTTTCTACCCACAGAAAGGCTCGGGCGGGGATGGCATGATCCGGCCCAGTGGCGACGCGAGAGGACCAGGAGCACGCCCGCCTCCGGGAGCTGCGGACCCAGCTCGAGCTCCACAACCACCGCTACTTCGTGCTCGACGACCCGCTGATCTCGGATGCGGAGTACGACGCGCTCTTCCGCGAGGCGCGCGACATCGAGGCGCGGCACCCCGAGTGGGTGAGCGCGGATTCGCCCACGCAGCGGGTCGGCGGCGAGCGAGTCGCAGGCCTGGGCACGGTGGTGCACGGCATTCCGATGCTGTCGCTCGACAACACGACCCGCCGCGAGGAGGTGCTGGCGTTCGACGCGCGCGTGCGGAAGTACCTCGCACACACCGGCGACCTCGCGTACACGGCCGAGCCCAAGTACGACGGCGTTGCCGTCGAGCTCGTGTACGAGCGCGGCCTCTTCACGTCGGGCTCGACGCGCGGCGACGGCCGGACCGGCGAGGAGATCGGCCACAACCTCCGCACCGTGCGCTCGATCCCGCAGCGCTTGCAGAGCACAGAGCCGCCCGAGCTGCTCGAGGTGCGCGGCGAGGTGCTGATGCCGATCGCCGCATTCCGGAAGTGGAACGCGGAGCGCGCCGAGCAGGGGCTCGAGCTCTACGCGAACCCGCGCAACTCGACCGCCGGCACGCTGCGCCAGCTCGACCCCAAGGTGGCGGCCGCGCGGCCGCTCGAGTTCTTCGTGTACGGCATCGGCCGCGGCGAGGCGGCGCTCGGCGCGAAGTCGCAGAGCGAGCTCGCCGCCAGGCTGCGCGAGCTGGGCTTCCGCGTCGACCCGCAGCGCGCGTCCGGCGTCGACATCGGGGGAGCCATCGAGTTCCACGAGATGCTGCTGCGCGACCGCGACGGGCTGCGCTACGAGATCGACGGCAGCGTGATCAAGGTCGACGACTTCGCGCTGCAGCGGCGGCTCGGCACGCTGAACCGCTCGCCGCGCTGGGCCGTCGCGTACAAGTTCCCGCCGCGCCAGCAGACGACGCGCGTGCGCGCGATCGAAGTGTCGGTGGGCCGCACGGGCACGCTGACGCCGGTCGCGGTGCTCGAGCCCGTATCGATCGGCGGCGTCACCGTCGAGCATGCGACGCTGCACAACCAGGACGAGATCGAGCGGCTGGACGTGCGCGTGGGCGACACCGTGTTCGTCGAGCGCGCGGGCGACGTGATCCCGAAGGTGGTCAAGGTCGTCGCCGGCGCGCGCCCGCCCCACACGGAAAAGTTTCGCCTGCCCGAGGCGTGCCCGGTGTGCGGCACGAAGGTCGTGCGCGCGGAGGGCGAGGTCGCGCTGCGCTGCCCGAACCGGCGCTGCCCCGCGAAGCTGCGCGAGCGGCTGCGCCACTTCGCGAGCCGCCACGCGCTCGACATCGAAGGGCTCGGCGAAAAGCTGGTCGACCAGCTCATCGACGCGAAGCTCGTCGCGCATCCGTCCGACTTCTTCGCGCTCGACGCCGTGCGCCTGGCCGAGCTCGACCGCATGGGCGAGAAGTCGGCGCAGAACCTGGTCGACGCGCTCGCGAAGGCGCGGCGCGTGTCGGCCGCGCGCCTGATCTATGCGCTGGGCATCCCGCACGTCGGCGAGCGCGTGGCGGCCGTGCTGGCGCGCGCGTTTCCCGACCTGGCGCGGCTGGCCGCCGCCACGGCCGAGCAGCTCGAGGCCGTCGACGAGATCGGTCCGACGATCGCCGAGACGCTGCGGCTCTGGTTCGACGACCCCGAGAACCGCGCGGAGTGGGAGCGCCTGCGCGCGCTGCTCGACGTGGAGAGCGCGCCCGTCGTCGCGCATGCGAAGAGCGAGGCGCTCGCGGGCAAGACGATCGTCATCACCGGCACGCTCGGCGAGCCGCGCTCCACCTGGAAGGAGCGGCTCGAAGCGGCGGGCGCGAAGATCTCGGGCTCGGTGTCGAAGAAGACCGACTTCCTGCTGGCCGGAGAGAACGCGGGCTCGAAGCTGGAGAAGGCGCGCGAGCTCGGCGTGCGCGTGATCGACGAGCGCGAGGCCGCGCGCCTCGCCGCGGGCGAGGCGCTCTAGCCGCCGCGGCGCCCCAGCACGCGCGCATACGCGTCGCGGCGCGCGAGCCCGAAGCGCGCCGCGATCTCGCGCGCCGTGTCGCGCGCGGTGCGGCCCGCGGCGAGGAGCCGCGCGATCTGGGCGTCGATCTCGTCCGCGGACGCCTCGGGCTCGCCTGCGCCGGGCGGCGGGCCTTCGACGACGATCGCGAGCTCGCCGCGCAGCTCGTGGAGCTCGAGCTCGCCGAGCACGCCGCGCAACACCGTCTCGTGTCGTTTGGTCAGCTCGCGCGCGAGCGCGACGCGGCGCGGCCCGAGCGCGGCGCGCAGGTCGGCCAACGTGGCGGCCGCGCGGTTCGGCGCCTCGAACAGCACGAGCGCGCCGGGGAAGCGCGCCAGCGCCTCGAGCTCGCGCGCGCGCTCGGCCCCGCGGCGCGGCAGGAAGCCTGCGAACGCGAACGGCCGCGGCGCGAAGCCGCTCGCGACCAGCGCGGCCAGCACCGCCGACGCGCCCGGCACGGGCACGACTGCGAAGCCCGCCTCGAGCGCCGCGCGCACGAGCCGCTCGCCGGGATCGGAGACGAGCGGCGTGCCCGCGTCCGAGACGAGCGCGAGCGACTCGCCGCGCTCGAGGCGCGCGAGCAGCTCCGGCACGCGGCGCGCCTCGTTGTGCGCGTGGAGCGACACGCGCGGTGTCTCGATGCCGAAGTGGCGGCACAAGATGGCCGTGTGCCGCGTGTCCTCGCACGCGATCACCGCCACCTCGCGCAGTACGCGCACCGCGCGTGGCGACAGGTCCTCGAGGTTGCCGATCGGCGTCGCCACCACGTAGACGCAAGCCCGCTCGAGCCCTACGCTCGTCTCAGCCAACGCGCCTCACCCCAGCGTTCGAGGTGCACGGGTGACTGCGCGAGACCGACGAGCCGTCGGCCGCGCCGGCGAGGCGCTCGCCGAGCGCTATCTCGTCGCGCGCGGCTACCGCATCCTCGCCCGCAACGTGCACCTGCGGCACGCCGAGCTCGACCTCGTGGCGCTGCGCGGCGGCGCGCTCGTGTTCGTCGAGGTCCGGCTGCGGCGCGGCGACCGCTTCGGCACGGCCGCCGAGTCGGTCGACCCGCGGAAGCAGCGCCGCATCGCCGCCGCCGCAGCCGAGCTGCTCGCGCGCGGCGAGCTGCCGCGGGCGGCGCGCCTGCGCTTCGACGTGATCGCGATCGACGCCAGCCGCGAGCCGCCCGAGCTGACACACTTTTGTGACGCCTTCCAGGTCGAGTGAGCGCTACAGCGAGAGGGACTTCGCGGCGTGCTCGCCGAAGGGCCCGTCGCCGCCGCACGC
>Ga0335076_10000038_pt1 | contig 108974 bp, 106 predicted proteins | sample Lox_Sample_25_FD_206717 | JGI IMG/M metagenome (GOLD analysis project Ga0335076, IMG submission 206717) | Soil microbial communities from Loxahatchee National Wildlife Refuge, Florida, United States - Lox_Sample_2.5 | ecosystem: Environmental > Terrestrial > Soil > Wetlands | place: USA... | reverse complement strand
CGTTCGTCCGCGGGCCGCCCGTTCAGGGCCTCGCGCATGCGTTCAGCCGTGGAAAAATGCTGGCGAGCCCAGGCATCGTTGTGACGGACTCGCGCCGAAGCAGGTAACACCGGGAGCAGTGCCAGCAGGAACGCTGCACTGCAGCGCAGGACGCGCGGGCTCCGGACTAGGGTCGTAGAAACCTGGGTCTTCACGTACGTTCCCGGTTGTGGGACGGGTGCTTTACCCGTCACGTGTAGGCCGGGCATTCCTGCCCGGTCTCCAGAGCCCCTCCCGTACCACCCGGGAGAAGCAGCTTACTCGGTATTCGTAATCATCAGCACGCCCCGCGAGTCGCGCTGCACTCGTACCGGGTCCCGTACCGGATTGCCAATAATGTACGAACCCGGCTCCATACCGCCAAAATACAGATTCGTGATCCGCTTCACGTAATTCCGCGTTTCCGCAAATCGCGGGATCCCCGCGCTGCGTGCCACCGCGCCCGTCCCGGCGTTATACGCCGCCAGCGTCAACGGAACGTTGCCGCGGTAGTTCTCCAGCAATCTCTTTAGATGCCGGACCCCCGCATCCACGTTCTGCTCTGGATCGAAAGGATTTGTCACGTTCAGCGACCGCGCCGTTCCCGGCATCAGCTGCATCAGTCCCATCGCCCCCTTACGCGACACTGCGTTGGGGTTGTAATTCGACTCCACCTTCACCACCGACCGCACTAGGTTCGGATCGACATTGTGCCGCGACGCTGCCTGCACGATCGCCGCGTCAATTTCCTGTTCGGTGAAGATTCGGGTGCTTCTGATATTGAGCCGCGAACCGCCATCCAGATAGCTGTTGACTTCGGTGGCCGCTGACCGCGCCGCCCGAATCGCCGCCCCACTCGTCGGGACCGGTTTCCAACGATGTTCGGTGGAACTCCAATACGACAAACCCGGACGGGACGGAGTTGGGACCCTTGATCTCGGCGTGCCAGCCGGTAATTCGTCGTTGGTGTAGATCGTCCGGCCGTATTGGTCCGTAGTGGCGGCGATCATTCCCGTGCCGGTTTCCGACTGCGCTCGTACCGGCATCGCGAGAAAAGAGGCCGCGGCTACCATGGTGGCCATCAGGGCAGTTTGCATGCGCATATGCATATGGGTAACTCAGTTGGCCGGAAGGCACACTCACGCCATCGAGCCTACCTACCCACAGCCTGACGGAGAATCCAGAACCAGAGTACCGCGATTATAGGGCGGGGGAGGGGGAGGGGCAATCTCTCCGAAGGTCCTTGAACCACTGGAGTAATCTGCGTAAGTTACTGACGGAGAAGGCAAAAGTCAGAATGCTGAAGTGCGAGATTGCAGACGTCAGAGGTCAGATTGCCGAAGCGAACCCGGACCGCACCGAAAACTGAGAGTTGAGAACCGGGGACCGGGACTGAGAACCGCACTTCTACTTCTGTCTTCTGCCTTCCTCTACAATCTCTCTGTGCCCGGTGAGGGGTTTAACCTCTGCAATCTGACCTCTGACCTCTGCAATCCCATGAACTCCGAGTCTCTCCGCAAACTTTTCGACGATGTCGTTCGCCGCCGCCTCTCCCCCGACGCCGCCGTCGCTCGCCTCCTTCACCTCCCCTTCGAAGACCTGGGCTTCGCCAAAGTCGATCACCACCGCGCCCTCCGCCAGGGTATGCCTGAGGTGATCTTCGGCCAGGGCAAGACTCCCACACAGGTCGCCGGAATCTTTGCGCGCCTCGCCGAGCATGGCGGAAACGTGCTGGCCACCCGTGCCGACGAACAACAGTACGAAGCCGTAGCCGCCAAAGTGAAGAAAGTCGAATACCGCTCTCTGGCCCGCGCCATCGTCCTGAAGCGCGACCGCAAACGCTACGGCAAGGGCGTGATCGCGGTCGTGTCAGCCGGCACTAGCGACATCCCCGTGGCTGAAGAAGCCGTCGTCACCGCCGAACTCATGGGCAACACCGTCCAGCACATCTACGACGTAGGAGTGGCAGGCATCCACCGTCTCCTGGCCCACCGCAGCGCCCTCGCCAAGGCCCGAGTAATCATTGTTTGTGCAGGCATGGAGGGCGCACTCCCCAGCGTGGTAGGAGGCTTGGTCGGAGTTCCAGTAATCGCGGTCCCCACGAGCGTCGGCTACGGCGCAGCCTTCGAAGGCCTCGCAGCTCTCCTCGGCATGATGAACTCCTGCGCCTCCAATGTCAGCGTCGTCAACATCGACAACGGATTCGGCGCCGGATATGTAGCCTCTCTGATCAATCGCAGGTAGTCGCGAACTCAGCATGTACTGAGAGATTTCACCCGCGGCCCTCCCCACTGTCTTGCTGAGCACAGTAGGAACGAGCGCAGCGAGTTCCTGCGGAGTCGAAGCATCCCTACCTCACCAGCATCGTAGGCGCCAATTAAGGCGTCGCTCTCACAAGATCTTTGCGAATCACGCGCCGCCGCCTATACTTCCTCAAACTCAACCGCCCCACATGACCCTGTCCCCCAATGAGCCGCCCCAACTCCACCGCGGCCTGACCCTCACTCACACCATCTCTCTAGTCGTCGGCACGGTAATCGGCACTGGCGTATTCCTCAAGGCAGCCGTGATGTCACAAACCGTCGGCTCCCCGGGCCTGGTGCTGTGGGCATGGGTAATAGCGGGGCTCCTCTCCATGGCCGGAGCCCTCACCTACGCCGAACTTGGCGGGCTGCTGCCTCATGCCGGAGGCGAATACTCCTACCTGCTCGAAGCCTACGGAGAAGGCGCCGCCTTCCTCTTCGGCTGGATGCGTTTTGTCATGGGCTCGGCCGGATCTATCGCCAGCCTCGCGGTTGGCTTCGCCACATTTCTCGCGGCGATCCTCCCCATCAACCACGTCTGGATCCAGTTCCCCTATCACGTCTTCGGTCAGAGCCTCGTCTATCGCTTCGGGTCCCAGCAGGTCTTGGCGGTCACCGTGATCGTTGTTCTCTCCGCGGTGAATTGCGGCCGCGTGGTGCTGGGCGGCCAGCTACAGAACCTGATGACGATCCTGAAAGTTGCCGGCATCGCCGTCATCGTCGGCGGAATTTTCTTTTTCTCCAGGGGAGGCACGCTCGCGAACCTCGCCCGGCCCGCGGGTGCGCCGCCGTTCACCGGATTCGCCGCTTTTGGCACCGCCATGCTGGCGGCACTCTGGGCCTACGAAGGCTGGAATCAGATGCCCATGGTCGCTGGAGAAGTACAGAATCCCACCCGCAACGTTCCCCGAGGACTGATGATCGGCGTGGCCCTCATCGTCGTGATTTACTGTGTCGCGAATCTTTCGTACTTCTACGCGCTTCCGTTTTCTGACGTCCTGACCTCGAACTCCACCACCTATCGCGACGCTCTCCCCGTAGCCGCCAGGGCGGCACAAACGTTTCTCCCGCGCTTTGGCCCAACCTTCGTCTCGCTGGTCTTTGTGATTTCCACCCTGGGCGCGCTGAACGGCACCATTCTTTCCTCCGCCCGTGTGCCCTACGCCATGGCCCGCAACGGCCTCTTCTTCGCATCGTTTGGACGGATCAGCGGGACGACGCATGTGCCCGTGTTTTCGATCGTCCTGCAAGGCGTCTGGTCGGTCCTTCTGGCGATCTCGGGTACTTACGACCAGCTCACCGACTGCGTTGTCTTCGCCTCCTGGATCTTCTACGCGCTAGTGACGACGGCGGTCTTCGTTCTCCGCCACAAAATGCCCACCGCCGACCGCCCCTACAAAACCCTAGCCTATCCGTTCCTGCCGATGGTCTTCGTCGTGGTAGCCGCCTGGTTGGTATGGAACACGCTCCACACCCGTCCGCTGGAATCCACCGTAGGCATAGGCCTGATCGCGGCCGGGCTGCCGCTCTATTTCTATTTCCGTAAATCGCGCGGGGTGAGAACAGAGAACCAGCCAAAGTGACTCCGAGACCGTAGCTCCGGCTACCCGCCGTCTCAGCACCAAGGACACTGCCTGCAGGTTTCCTCTGCGTTCTCCGCGGCCTGTGCGGTTCAGGCTTCTTGACTTCGATTAGCTGAGCGGAGAATCCCTCCAGGGCGTACAATCAACCTAGTGACAACCACAAAGTTCGTCGTCAGAGTGAATCGTGGCACCAGCGTCCCAGAGTACGTGCAGCGGATTGACCGGACACCAATCCAGACAACCCCGAATCGCAAACTGGCACTGATCATGGGCAGGTTCACCGCTGAAGACGCGGTCAAGTCCATCCAGAGTGCGCGCTGTAACCCGGAGTTGGTCTCCGTTCAGACTCGCGCCTAGCCTGAGCCACTCCATCCACAGCAGCCGGCTATCCCCTTTGCCGGAAGAATCGAACCGCGACATAGAGGACCGCCACGATAATCACGGCCTCGATCAGGAACCGCACCTTGCCGCCTCCTCGCGCCGCCGCAATGATCTCACCGAACCCTCTCGCGGCCAACCCGCGCGCCGATGCCTTCCTCGTCGCTGGATCATCGAAACGTCGGCCTACCTGCGCAACCCCCGCGCCCGCACCGGCCAGACCACTTCCACCTTTTCCCCGCGAAACCCAACAATCTCATCGCTTAGATTCGCGCACGTGCAGGCGTGATACGGATAGAACCGGATCTTCTCTCCCAGCTTCACATTCTCCTCAGTCCGCGCCATCCCATGCTCTTCGTTGAACCGCTCCACAAATATCTTCCGATCCACCGCCCGCGCAATCGCCGCCGGAGCCGCCCGCCCTGTCCCCGCTCCGCCGGCGTCTCCGCTGAACGTCTTCGACCCGCCGTCAATCGTCACCCGATCTCCATTCCGGCTCACCACCGTACACAGCACCGACAGGGCCAATTGATGTTCCCCGGCAATACCGCTGTTCAACTGCATCAGGTCGTTGAACACATAGTTGCCAGCGCGCACCTCCGTGACGCCCGGTACCTCGGCCACCCATTTGCCGGTGGGAGTGCTGCCAGCCGTGACTTCACGCACCTCGATCGCGCCACTCCGCAACCGTTCCGCCACTTCTACCAGCAGGCGTCCTTCGGCGTGTCCGGCCTCCTGAACCGGCGGCGCACCCGGAAACGCGCTCGACCGGTACGTCGTGATCCCCGCCAGTTCCAGCCCCGGCAACGACTCGATCTCGCGAGCCAGTCGCTCAATCGCCGCCCCGTCGTCCCATGCAACGCCGCCGCGATGCAGTCCGCTGTCAATGTCGATGTGCACATGGATCGTCACGGCCGCCCCAGCCCCCGCTTTCGACAATCCCTGCGCTGCTTCCGAAGAATCGCAGTTCACCGTCACCCGCCGCGTGTGCTTTGCTAACTCGGCAATTCTCGACCACTTCATCTCCCCGACCACCGGATAGGCAATGCAGATATCCTCGACTCCCGCCGCCGCGAACGGCTCCGCCTCGCTCACCTTCGCGCAAACGATCCCGCAAGCCCCTGCTGCCAACTGCAGGCCGGCGATCTCCGGAATCTTGTGCGTCTTGATGTGTGGACGGAACTTCACCTCACGCCGATCCATCGTGTCTTGCCATCCACGGATGTTCTTCTCCATGCGATCCAGATCAATCAGCGTCGCCGGAGTATCGAGGTCGTAGATGGATAACCCCGGTCGCACTTCACTCGTCGTCAATCCGCTGCCTCCTCGCTGACGTTCGGTCGGATCAGCATATCGCGCCAGATCGCCAACGGGCATCCAACTGTGAAGTGGATGCCGGAATAAGAACGCCAGAATAGGAACGCCAGAACAAGAACTCCGGAATAGGAACTCCAGAAGGTGTGTACAACCGTGGAAGAGCGGCCCTTATTAGGGCCGCGTTCGCCGTAATTGAAATCTGGGCTTTACCCCCGCTGGTCTCCCTTCGCCAATAGCGAGGAAGCTCGAGCGGCCAGGCATCGTAGCGCACTGCTGTTCCTCTTGACCGACCTGCTACAATAAGTTATTGCACATGCAACTGCCGTTTGCTCATTGATAACATAGTTCTCCAATCAAACTCCTTTATTTTCTATATTTTGCCTCTAACTCCCTGCGGCTCAGGATTTTGCGAAATTAGGAGCCGGCAACTGGTTTGTTTCCAGGATTTTGCATCACGAAGGGGGAGGGGGAGGGGGGCGCCTTTATAAGTTGGTAACTACCCTCTCATTCGCTCTCCATGCGAGCTCTATGGCACAGTTGAAAGACCAATGCTGACCTCCCAGGACCCCCGCCTCGCCGGCCGAATCGCTTTTACGTATCCGAATTTTGTCTCGTATACGGCCGCGCGTTTCTTCATGGTCCTGGCGCTCGAGATGCTCTCCGTCGCTGTCGGATGGCAGGTCTACGACATTACCCATCGCGCCATCGACCTGGGCTACGTGGGACTGGCACAGTTTCTCCCAGGCTTCGCCCTGTTCCTGGTGGGTGGCCATGCCACAGACATCTTCAACCGCCGCAAGTTGTTGATCTCGTGCTACGCGGCGTATGCGGTGTGCTCGGGTCTGCTGCTGGCGATTAGTTTTTGGGTGCCGCGATCCGTGCATTTGATTTACGTCGTGCTGGTGCTGATGGGAATCATCCGGGTGTTCAATTTTCCCGCCAGCCGCGCTTTCCTGCCGCAGTTGGTGCCGGAAGAGCACTTCTCAAACGCAGTCGCCTGGAACGCCAGCACCTTCCAGATCGCGACCATCGCCGGGCCCGCCATCGGCGGCATCGCCTACGCAATTTCTCGCGGACCGCACATCGTCTACGCGACTGCCGCTGCGGTCGCGATGGTGTCAGTAGTCATGACCATGCGCATTCACCCTTTGACTGAAGCGAAGCGGCCGAAGGAACCGGTCACCGTGCGCAGCGTGCTCGCCGGCTTCCGCTTCATCTGGGAGAAGAAGCTGATCCTTGGCTCCATTTCGCTCGACATGTTCGCCGTGTTGCTGGGCGGAGCCGTCGCGCTGTTGCCGATCTACGCCAAGGAGATCCTGCACACCGGTCCGTGGGGATTGGGTCTGCTTCGCAGTGCCCCTGGCGTCGGCGCCGCTGTGATGGCGATTGTCGTGGCACATTATCCGATCCGGCGACGCGCTGGTCTGACCATGCTCTTGGCAGTCGTTGGCTTTGGCGTGTTCACGATTGCGTTCGGTTTGTCGCGCAATCTGATCGTCTCGCTTGTATCGCTGTTTCTGGTCGGCGCCAGCGACATGGTCAGCGTGATCATCCGCGCGACGCTGGTGCAGATCGCTACGCCCGACGAAATGCGCGGCCGCGTGAATGCCGTCGATATGCTCTTTATCGGCGTGTCGAATGAGTTAGGCGAGTTCGAATCCGGGTTCACTGCGCAATGGTTCGGGGCGGTTCCAGCTGTTGTGCTGGGAGGAATCGGTACACTCCTGGTGATCGGGTTGTGGGCCTGGATGTTCCCCGAACTGCGCCGAGCCGACCAACTCACCGTGGCTGAACTGGCGCCGGAAGAGAGCAGCCTGACGTGACAGCCGCGCCGGCGACACGCCGTCGAAGCCGTGCTGCTACAATTTTTTGTTCACCCAGATTTTGAGACGCTGCCTCCAAAACGCGGCGAGCTGCGTCTCTACGTGAGGTTGTTTATGCCGGAAACTTTACAGCTATCGAACCCCGCTCCACTGACCACGTTGACCGAAGACGAGATCCTGTTTCGTGACAACGTGCGCCAGTTTGCCGACGATAAGATTCGTCCCCTCGCCAAGGAAATGGACGAGAAGGGCATGTTCGATCACGGTCTGATCGAGCAGTTTTTTCAACTCGGTCTCATGGGGATCGAGATTCCCGAGCAATACGGCGGCGCTGGCGGGAGGTTCTTCGAGGCCATTCTGGCAGTGGAGGAATTCTCTCGCGCGGATGCCTCGGCGGGGGTCATTGTCGACGTGCAAAACACACTCGTCGCGAACGCCGTCCTGCGCTGGGCGAATGAAGATCAGAAGAAGAGGTACTTGCCCAAACTCGCCACCGACACGGTCGGCGCATACGCGCTGAGCGAGGCCGGATCGGGATCGGATGCGTTCGCTCTGCAAACCAAAGCTGAATTGAGAGGGAACGACTTTGTTCTGAACGGACGCAAGCTCTGGATCACCAACGGTAAAGAAGCCGGGCTCTTCATTCTGTTCGCAACCGTCGACGCATCGAAAGGCTACAAAGGCATCACGGCATTTCTCATCGACAAGGACTTCCCCGGGTTCACTGTGGGGAAGAAAGAAGACAAGCTGGGCATTCGCGCCTCGTCAACGTGCGAATTGATTCTGGAAGACTGCCGCGTGCCCAAGGAGAACGTGCTCGGCGAGGTGGGAAAAGGCTACAAGATCGCGATCGAGACACTCAACGAAGGCCGCATCGGGATTGGCGCACAAATGCTCGGTGTCGCGCGCGGCGCCTGGGAATGCGCAGCGAAGTACGCGCAGGAGCGTAAGCAGTTCGGCAAGGCAATCAGCGAATTCCAGGGTATTCAATTTCAGATCGCGCAGATGGCGACCGAGATCGAAGCCGCACGGTTGATGGTCTACAACGCCGCCCGCATGAAAGACGCAAGTGTGGACTTCGTGAAAGAAGCCGCCATGACCAAGCTGTTCTGTTCGCAAGTGGCTGAGCGCGTGACTTCGCTGGCGGTCGAGATCTACGGCGGCGCCGGCTTCACGAAAGATTATCCGGTCGAGAAATACTGGCGCGATTCGAAGATTGGGAAAATCTACGAAGGCACGTCAAATATGCAGTTGGCTACGATCGCGAAGTTGGTAATGGCGAAATGAAACAGAGGTTAGGCCCACAGCAAAGGGCTCTTATTTTTTGAAGTGCGGCAACACCGCATCTCCGAATAGCTTCGCCTGTCCAGTCCGGTTTTCCCCCCAGATTTCCAGCATGATGTGCGTACATCCAGCTGCGCGATACGCTTCGATTTGTTCAATGCACTCATCCGGCGTTCCCGCAATCGGACACACTTTACGCAGCAAGTCGTCAGACACCGCTTCAGCCGCGGCTTTTCGGCCACCACGTTCCATCGCGTTCGCGACTGGCTGCAGTTCCGCGAACGTAATGCCCGCAGATTCGAGCAGTACATCGGCTGATCCCTTGATGTTCTGGACTTTGTTCGCCAGATACATGGCTGCCTGTTCGCGTGCGCCTTCTTTGCCGTTCTTTGAGTCGCGTCCGATGCTGCCGACGATCACGCAGCCGAGGATGAGCTTCGACGCATCACGTCCAGCTTTCGCGGCGCCTTCTTCCATCATCTTCTTCGAGTAGCGCACGAATGCGGGAGTCGTAATCGACGCGGTAAGCAAACCGTCGCCAAGCGATCCACCAAGACGCTGCATCGCAGGTCCAGTTCCGGCAACGTAGACTGGAGGAGCTTTGCGCGAAGTGTGCGCATCGGCCTTGAGCGCCGGAACGTTCGCGGCAAAGACCTTGCCCTGATACTCGAATGCATCCCCCTTCAGCACGCCACGGATAATCTCGACACTCTCGCGCATTACGGTTGCCGGACCGACCTTCTCGCCTTCGCCCTCGCCGATCTCCTTCATAAAGATCTTCGACGCTCCGAGGCCAAGCAGAAAGCGGTCGCCCGCGAGATCCTGCATGACGCGAGCTTCCATGGCAATCTGCACAGGATGACGCGTGTAAGGGGAGATGATTCCCCATCCCAATTGAATGGTTTCCGTTTGGCTCGCGATCACTGCGAGAATCGCGGTAGACGATCGCGCTTCGAACGAATGCTTGCGCCACCACGGATAGGCTTCCGCGATCCAGAAGGTGTCGAAGCGCGCGTCTTCACAGGCTTTCGCCATGGCGACGGTTTCGCGCACAGGTTCCATGCTGAGTTGCAGGACGCCGATGTTGAATGGGATGGACATTGTCGTTGGTCGTTGGCAATTCGTCGTTCGCTGTTGGCTATTCGCGGTTCGCTTTAGGTCTCGCCTGACACCTGAGACCTGAAACCTGACACCTTCACTCCGGATCGCTCCATGAATGTTCCAGACCTTTTATCAGTGCCCACATCAGCTTGTTTAAGGGCGTTGGAACGCCGTGCTGCTCGCCGTGTTTCACGATCGCGCCGTTCATGAAGTCGACCTCGGTCTGGCGTTTCGCCATCACGTCCTGCAGCATCGACGCGCGATGCTTTCCGGGAGCATTCGCGCCTTTCTGGACGAGCGCGCGGGCGTCCCCGTGAAGTTCGATGCCCATCGCTTTGGCGACGCGCTCGCCTTCGGCAATCAGATCGTTCGTGAGTTCGCCAGTCGGCGCAAATCGCGTTGCGGCTCCATGATGCAGCAGCGTCAGTGCGCCGACGGGATTCGTGGCTGCGTTGAAGATCAGCTTGGTCCACTGCGCTCCGCGTGCGTCCTGCATGGCAATCGTCTTCATGCCGGAGCGCGTAATCAACCCTGCGAGTTCCTCGACTTTCGACATCGAAGTGTTGGTTGGCTCGAAGGGGCCGATCCAGGTGTCGCCCTTGATGTCGTATCCGACGTGACCCGGAGCGATCGGATGACCAGCAGGAAACGTTGTCCCGCGAATGACGTGCTTGACGTGCTCGGCGATGATTTCCTCGTTGCCGACACCGTTCTGCACCGAGCAGACGGCGCTTGCGTCGTCGAAGGCGCGCGCGGCTTGCGCGATCGCGCTCCGGGTGTGTATGGCTTTGGTCGCCACAATGCCGTAGTCGCAGCGCGGAAGTTCAGTTGCATTGCTGGTGGCGTTGAGCGGGGTGGTGAAATCGGCAGCGCCGGAAATGCGCAGGCCGTTGGCGCGGATCGCATCCACGTGGTCTTTCCATACGTCGTACGCCCAGACTTCGGCCTCGCCCTTGCGCGCGAGATGCGCCGCGAAGAGGCTGCCGACCGCGCCACAGCCGATGATGCAGACTCGTAACAATCAGATCTCCCGTTCACATATTTGAGGCCAGCGGTAAGAGGTTAGCTTGCAGAAGTAAAGGCTCCGAGTTCCGAGCTGCGTGCTTCGAGCCAGCCTCTTCAATTTGACCTTCTCGTCGGCTCTTCTGAGCCGTCAAAAAACTTCCACTCCACATCCGCCAGGCATTCGCCTTCGGTCTTGCCGATGCGATATGTGTCCTGCGTGTAGAGACAAACCTTGCCATCCTGATCGACGACCTGCGGATGCAGCGAAAAGATCATGTTCTCTTCCAGTGGGACATCAGTTTTTGCGCCGATCGCCGGATATTCGATCATGGTGGTACCGATGCTGTGGCCGGAAAGATGGCCGAGTGAAAAGCCGTGCCGGGCGAACGTTTCCGCGACTTCCCGATGTACAGTCGACGCCAGTTCTCCGGCGCGCATCAGCTTGCGAGCCGATTCCATCGCGCGGGGATACGCGTCAGCCATTCTCTGCGTTGTGGCGCTCGGTTTCCCTTGCAGGAGCGGCCGTGAAAACTCGACCCAATAACCACCCGCGCCTGTCACTTCGAGCGAGTAGAGAAGAAGGTCGTCACCCGCAACCTTGCGATGTCCGGGAACTTTGAAGAAAGCGTTGGCTTCGCCCTGCTCTCCTGAAAGCAGGATGTTCATCATGCGCGGTCCTGCGCCGCGGGCGAAGAAACGCTCGACTGCGGGCGCCATGATTTCGGCTTCCGTCTTGCCGGGCTTGTAGGCTGCCACCAGGGCCCAGAAACCGTCGATGATGATGTCCATGGCGTCGCGAACCTCGGCGAGTTCTTCTTCACTCTTGACGGCGCGAGCCATGTCAAATTCACGGTCGAACGGGATGAGTTCGAACGAACCCTGCGCGAGTTCGCGGTAGTCGCGGACGGCCATGACAAATTCTTGACCATACACGCCGATACGCTTCCACTTGCGTTCGTGGATACGGTCGCGCAGCCATTGGCCAGGGAGGTCAGGCCAGACCTGATCCTGGACCCAGGGCCTCTTCTTGTCGCCAATCCAGCGAGCTTCGCGCGGGAAAACGAGTGTGGGTTCGCCATCGAGCGGGATCAGAACGTAGACGTAGCGGTGGACGATTTCAAAGCCCGAAGTGTAGAAGACAGCGCCTTCGAATCCGGCGTACTGGTTACCGCAGACGATGAAGGCGTCGAGATGGGCCTGCTGCATCGCGCGGCGGATGTTGGTGTAGCGGCGGTTGATTTCGTTCTGACTTGGCAAAATGACCTCAGCGGCTAAAGCCGCCATGAAAACTCAGCCATGAATCGCAGCGGTAAACCGCTGCGCCACCCAAAATCTATTACCGAGAATTTCCCCACCCACTGCGCCGGCGAGACGCCGGCGCTAGGTTTGCGTCCCACACAGTTCGGCGGCAGTCAAAGCATAAATCTTGGTGATATCCACTAACGTCTGAATGCGAACTTTTTCTCCTTCTCTATCGCGCGGGCCGCTGGACGGGCCGTAGTTCACGGTTTCGACTCCATAGCGGCTCAGCACGCTGGCGTCAGAACACCAGGTCACGACTTCGCGCTCGGGTTTCTTGCCGGTGATGCGTTCGTGGTTGCGATCGATGGCACGGATCATCTCGTGATCTTCGCTGATGCGCGCACCGGGCACCGAGACGTAGGTTTCGAATTCGAGACCCCAGTCGGGATGCTGTTTTTCCAGTTCGAGGAAGACCTGTTGGATGTCGCGGCGTGCTTCAGTCATTGGAATTGCCGGCGGAACGCGGACGTCGAGGAACAGGTCCGTCTTCTCGGGGGTGCGGCTGGCGCGCCAGGCATGGCCGCCGCGGAGTCCACCGAGATTGACCAACGCCTTCTTGCCACCGTGGGCCGCTTTCTTTTCCCACTGCTCGATCCATTTGAGAATCGGCGGCATGAGTTCGAGCATGCGGCGGATGGAGTTCATCTCTTCGCGGCCTTCGCAGAAGGCGGTGTGGACGTAGATTCCCGTACACGAGATGCGCACCCACATGGAGCCGAAATGTTCGAGGACGACGTGCATGTCAGTGGGCTCACCGAGAATGCACATGTCGGGCAGCACGCCATGATTGACGAGGTAATGGGTACCGTATCCGTAGCCGCGATATTGTTTACCCTTGAATTCTCCCCACTGCGTTTTCTCGATTTCGCCGGCGACGGCCGCGATGATGACGTCACCTTTCAGGCGGACTCCGGCGCGCTGCAGGGCTTTCACGGCATTGGTGTAGCAGACGAGCGCGCCTTTCATGTTGTAGATGCCGAGGCCATAGATGAATCCGTCTTTGACGACGGCTTGCGGCTTGTAGCCCATCCCGGTGAGGAAGTCTTCACGCCCGGTATTGGATGTGTCCATGTGGCCGTTGAACATCAGGTTCTTACCGCCGCCTCCCGTGCCTTTCCAGCGGCCGACTACGTTGGCGCGAGCTTCCTCGACTTCCTGCCAGGTTACGTCGAGGCCGAGTCTTTGCAGGGTGGATTGCATGTACTGTGCCATCTGCGACTCTTCGCCGGTGGGGCTGGGAATGTTGATGACGTCGGTGGACATGGAGATGATTTCGTCTTCGCGGACTTCGGCGAGGATGCGGGAGGCGAGAGTGGCGTCGAGAGTGGTGGCGGGTTTCACGGTCGTTCGTCGTTGGTCGTTCGCTGTTCGTCGTTCGCTTTTCGCTGTTCGCTAAAACCTTCCGAGGACGGTGCTACGTTGTTGTGTCCACACTGTCTATTTTCTTGCCAGACGGAAATCGTCTGGGTCGGTACACATTTTTTCGTTGCCTTTCTCGGTGATCAAGAAATCGTCTTCTAAACGCAGGCCGCCGCCGCCGGGCCAGTAAATGCCGGGCTCGATGGCGAGGACCATGTTCTTCCTGATTGTTCCCGTGCCTGCTTGATGGGCATACGGCGGTTCGTGAGCGCGGGCGCCTACGCCGTGGCAGATCGGGTGGCTCGGCTGGCCCGGATATCCGCCTTCGGCGATGCGGGCGCGAATGAGTTTGTCGAGTTCGGGAAAACTGGCGCCGTCGCGGGCGAAGGCGACGCCCTCGTTGAATACGCGCAGCAGGAGATCGAGCAGCTTGTGATATTCCGGTTTCAGGTCACCGGGGCAGGCGTTCTTGGTGAGGTCGGTCCAGTAGCCATCGGCGCAGACCCAGATTTCGAGCAGTGTTGGTTCGTCGTTCTGGATCGGGCGGTCGCCGGTCGCGGTAAAGGTCGCAATGCCTTTTCCCGACCAGACGAGGGTGAAGGCTCGGGCCATCTCGACTTTGCCTTTGTAGCCGACGCCGAGCGAGTGCACGAAGCCTTCGTACATGGCGCCGACTTCGCTTTCTTTCATGCCGGGACGGATGTTGGCGCGAACGTGGTCCATGGCGAGCGCGGCGAGTTCGTTGGCCAGGCGCATGCGCTCGATTTCCTGAGCGGTCTTGATGGAGCGGGCTTCGTTGAGCAGCGGGGTCGCGTCCACGACTTCGCGGCAGAATTTCCGGAAGCCGTCGAAGTAGGTGAGCATGAACGTGGTGGGCTCGCCTACCATGCGGTCGGCCGACTGGGTGCCCATGTTGAGTTCGACGCCGACCTTGTCGGCAAGGCCGCGCTGCTTGAGGACTTCGAAGGCCTGGTCCCAGGCGCGAAATTGCGGCGGGCGCGGATCGCGGTCGTCGTAGCCTTTGAAGTAGCGGATGTCGCGGGTCCAGGAGTTGCGCTCGGCGTCGGCCTGCTGCGGCTCGAGGGCGATGAGCGTGGGATCGCCTTGTTGTGGAAACACTACCGCGTCGTAGCCTTTCATGCACCAGTAGTTCGTTAGATAGAGGATGTTATCGGGAGCGCGACAGACGAGCGCGGACAGGTCCTGCGCCTTCATCAGGCTGCGGACGCGGTCGAGCTTCGGGTTGTCGATGGGCCAGGACATAAATCAGTAGTCGGTAGTCAGCAAAACCCTCCTTCCTACGTGTGCAAGGCCGATACAGGTTTGTTTTCCTCCTTGAAATTCCATGACGCTTCTTTGCCTTTGATCAGGCGGTAGACGGCGGTGTGCAGCGGGGCCGGGATGCCGGCTTTCGCGGCTTCGCGGGCGATCGCGCCGGACAGGAAATCGACTTCAGTCGCGAACTGGTGGCGAATGTCGTACAACATCGACGGCGGATGGTTCGTCATGGCGCCAATCTTATTCATCTCCCACGGGTCTTCGTGGAGATGGATGCCGGCGCCTTCGGCGACGCGCTTGCCTTCGTCGATGAGCGCGTGCAGCAGGTGGCCGAGGGCGTCGATTGTCTCTTCGTCGGCAAAGTGCGGCGAGTGCGGCAAGCCCGTGAGGGCGGACACGCCGTTCACCGATGAATTGAAAATCAGTTTCGACCACTGGGCGGGACGGGCGTCTTCGAGGGCTTCAGCTTTGAGGCCGCCGGCAATGATGAGGCCGGCGGCTTCTTTCACGAGCGAATACGGAGTTCCGCAGGGTTCGAAAGGGCCCATCCAGGTGGCGGTGTCGAGCTCGTACTGCACGTGGGTGTCGCTGTGGCGCGTGCCGCTCATGAAGGTGGTGCCGCGCATGACGTATCCGCGGGTGTGACGGGCGATGATTTCTTCGCTGCCGAGTCCGTTTTGCGCGGAGAGGACGGCGCCTTTGTCGAAGTGGCGGCCGATGGCGCGGATCGAATCTTCTACCTGGATCGCTTTGGTGGCGACGATGCCGAGGTCGAAGTCGGGAAGTTCGGCGGCATTGGTGGTCGCGGCGAGTTTGGCCGTGAATTCGTGCGTGCCGGTGACGCGGAGACCGTCGCGGTTGAGGGCGCGGGCGTGGTCGTTACGGCGGACGTAGGCCCAGACTTCGGCGACACGCGCGAGGTGCGCGGCGTAAAGCGAGCCGATCGAGCCGCAGCCGATGATGCAGACTTTCTTCATATCCTTATCTTGCGAATTCGGCGATTTACCGGATTTGTAATTGGTAATTTGTGATTGGTAATTGAAAAGCCTGCCGCTGTGGCTCGCAACTACAAATCACCAATTACAAATTGCTCTACCTCTTCTCCAGCTTCACTTGCGCAGACAGCTGGCCTCCTTCTTTCTTCTTCACCGCGCGGAAGATGCTGTCCGCGTTGTTGAAGGAGTCTTCGATGAAGATGCCCTGGTCGAACAGCGCATCCTGTAAGGCGGCGGAAATCGTGTGCACCGGCGCGGCTCCGCCTTCGCCCATGCCCTTTGCGCCGCTGTAGCTGTGGGGCGAGGGCGTGGAGATGTGGCCATATTTGATTTTCGGAATGTTGACGGCGGTGATGGGCGTGTAGTCGCTGAAGGTGCTGGTCAGCATGTTGCCGACGGCGTCGTAGGCGCAGGTTTCCATCAGGGCGGCGCCGATGCCGTGCGCGGTCGCGCCGTAGACTTGACCTTCTACGATGGGCGGATTGATGACCGTGCCGCAGTCATCGACGGCTACGTAGTCGAGAATTTTCGGGATGAAGGTCTCGCGGTCGATCTCGACCACGGCGACGTGCAGTTGCGACGCGTAGGTCAGGGTCAGGTTGCCGTATTTTTTCTGCTTGTCGGGAACCTTGAAGGGCGCACGCCAGATGTAGCGACAGTTCAGCGTGACGTCGTGCATTTCGGTAGGCAGGACGGCGCTGTTCACGTTGACGATGTTGGCGAGTCCCCAGTAGTTGATGGACTTGCCGGTACTCTTCGCCTTGACCTCGGGGCCCTGCTGGCCGACGCCGAATTCGAGATCGTCCTCTTTGGTTTCGAGGACGAAGGCGGCGAGGCGCTGCATTTCTTTTTTCAGTTTCTGGGCGGCGCCGTGGACGGCGGAGAGGCCGGAGACGGCGAACTGGCTGGCGTAGGTTCCGGAGAAACCGGTGTGCACGTTGCGCTCGGTGTCGAAGCCGGTGCGGACGGTGATCAGGTCGGGATGGATATTGAGAACGTCGGCGACGACCTGGGCGGCGGTGGTTTCGTGTCCCTGACCCTGCGGGCAGGAGCCGACAGCGACGACGACTTCCCCGTAGATATCGAGCTTACAGTTCGCGCCCTGGGAGTTGCCGGAGAAGGGAGCATAGGGGTTGACGATTTGCGACTGGCCGAAGTTGTTGGTGCCGGAGTCGAGCGTGGTGCCGATGCCGAGGCCGATCAGGCGTCCTTCTTTGCGGGCGGCGGCTTGTTTCTTCTTCCAGTCGTCCCAGCCGATGAGGTTCTTGGCGACTTCGAGCATTTTGGGATAGTTGCCCGAATCGTAGACGCATCCGTTGGGCGTGGTGTAGGGCATTTCTTCCGGACGGATGTAGTTGCGGAGGCGCATCTCGTCAGGCGCGATGCCGAGCTGGTGGGCGCAGATGTCAACGACGCGCTCGAGGAACCAGAGATGCTGCATCCGGGAGTATCCGCGGTTGGGGCCGACGGGGCACTTGTTGGTGACGGCCTGCCAGAAGTCGATGCGGGCGTTCTTGAAGCGGTAGACGCCGCAGAAGACCTGCGACCAGATCACGCAGCCGAGCGGTTCGTAGCGCGGGTAGGCGCCGCAGTCGTCGATGTGGCGGGAGGCGATGGCGGTGATCACGCCGTTCTTGTCGAGGGCGACGCGGGTGTCGCGGAAAGTGCGCTCGTTTCCGTGGGCGCTTGAAACCATGTGCTCAGAGCGGGTTTCGACCCACTTGATGGGGCGTCCGCCGGACTTTTTCGAGGCGAGGGCGCAGATCGCCATCTGCGGATAGCTGGTGATCTTGATGCCGAAGCTGCCGCCGATGTCGAACGTCTGCACGCGGATGCGGTCGATCGGGATGCCGAGATGCGCGGCGAGGAATTGGATCGCGAACGACGGGAAGGAGTTGTTGCACCAGTAATAAATGTTCTGATCTTTGGCGTCCCACTGGCCAATGACGACGTTGTTCTCTAGCGGCGTGGAGGAGAAACGGTGGAAGTGCATGCGGTCGATGTTGATTACGTGGGCCGCTTCTTTGAATGCTTTCTCTACGTCACCGTGTTCCCAGACGCCGTTCCAGACTTTGTTGGTGCCGGCGTCGTCGTGGAGGATACTTGTGTCCTTCAGTGCTTCTTCGGCGTCGACTACGGGATCGAGCGGTTCGTAGTCGACTTGCACGAGTTCGGCGGCGTCGTCGGCGAGGACGGGAGATTCGGCTACCACGGCGGCTACGGGCTCGCCCTGGTAGCGGGCCTTGTCGGCGGCCATGGGGAAATCGCGGATCTTCTGGGCGTGGTCGGGGCCGATTTCGATGAAGGGTTGCGTTTGCGCGGCGACTTCTTTTCCCGTGAGCACGCAGACCACGCCGGGCAGGGCTTCGGCGGCGCTGGTGTCGACCTTGACTACGCGGGCGTGAGCGTAGGGCGAGCGCACGAAACGGAGATAGAGCATTTCGCGGAGTTTGATATCGTCGGCAAATTTGCCCCGTCCGCGGAGCAGGCGGTCTTCTTCCTTGCGGGGAAGGGAAGCGCCTACCCAGCGAGTGCCGTTTTGTTCCTTGCTCGACATCGTTTAAAACCTCAAAACACAAAGGACACGAAGGTTCACGAAGGATGCTCTCTCTCTCTCTACGTCAAAGCTGCCTGTAATCCATTGATCAATTTCTGAATCTGCTTCTTGCCGAGCGGTTCCAGCAAGCCTCCGGCGACTGAGGTCAGGCGGCCGAAAACCTGGGCTTCGCCCTGCCAGTTGACTTTTGTACCGCCGTCGACAGCCGCCAGATCGAAGCCGGCAACAACGGTGACGTTTCCGCCGGCCATGCTGCCTTGTCCTTTGTATTGCGCGCGTCGGGCACGCTGGCCCTCGGCCAGTTCGATCTTCACGTCGGCGGCGCCTTTAATGTAGGAAACGCCGACATTCACTTTTACTGTGAAGTGCGTGGGGTCTTGTACGGTGACAGTTTGAAACTCCGGCAGCAGCGGGGCGAAGCGATTGGGATCGGTGAGGAAGTCGTAGACTTCCTCCGGATTCTTTTTCACTTCGAATTCACCCGCGAACTTGATCGCCACTGGTCAGGCTCCCTTCATGTTGCGGCCGGCTTGCTGCACGGCTTTGAAGATGTTCATGTATCCGGTGCAGCGGCAGGTGTTGCCGGCGATGGCGTGGCGGATCGCGGCTTCGTCCGGTTCTGGATTCCCGGCGAGCAACTGGCAAGTCGAGAGCATGATTCCGGGCGTGCAATAGCCGCATTGCAGTCCGTAGGATTCGCCGAACGCTTTCTGGACGGGGTGCAGTTTGCCGTCCTGCTCGAGGCCCTCGACGGTCGTGATCTCGGAGCCGTCAGCCTGGACGGCGAACATGGTGCACGATTTCACCGCCAGTCCATTCAAGAGCACGGTGCAGGCGCCGCAGTAGGTCGTGTCGCAGCCGACGTGGGTGCCGGTGAGGTCGCAGGCTTCGCGCAGGAATTCGACGAGCAACATGCGGGGCTCGATTTCGCGGGTATAGGCCTTGCGGTTGACTTTGATCTGGACTGCGACTTTCTGCACGGTGGCGATTTCAGGCATAGAGATGGACTCCCTCGACCTGCTCGCCACGGGCACGACGGGCGGCAATCTGAATAGCGCGTTTCACCAGGGCGGCGACCAGTTCGCGTTTGTAGTCGGCTGATCCGCGCATGTCGGGATGCGGATCGGCAGCGGCGTGGGCGGCTTCGGCGGCGGCGGAAATAGACTTGTCGTCGAGTGCCTTGCCGCGCAGGGCGGACTCCGCCTCCGTGGCTCGGATGGCGGTCAGCCCCACACAGCCGAGGGCGATAGCGGCGTCTTTGCAGATGCCAGATTCCAACGTCAGCTGCACGGCGGTGCTGGCGGTGGGATAGACGGGAGCGGCGCGCTTGAAGGCCAGGTAGGCGCCGCCACTTGTTTTTGGGGGAATCTTCACCTCGACCTCAGTGACCAGTTCGTCGTGGGCGAGGGTGGTGGTGTAGGCGTCCTGGATGAAATCTTTCAGGGCTACGGACCGCGTACCCTTCGGCCCGAGGCAGTGGACCGTGGTGTCGAGGGTGATGAGGGCGTTGGCCCAGTCGCCGCTGGGATCGGCTTCGGCGAGCGATCCGCCGATGGTGCCGCGGTTGCGAACCTGGACATCGGCAATGCCCGCGGCGCAGTCGTGCAGCACGGGAACCTTCTTTGCGAGGTCGGAGTTTTCGATTTCGGCGTGGCGGGTCATGGCGCCGAAACGGAGAGCGCCGCCGCCTTCCTTGATATAGGAAGTCCCGCCGATGAAGTTCAGATCGACGAGATGCTCCGGGTTGGCGAAGCGCAGCTTCAGCAGGGGGATGAGGCTTTGTCCGCCAGCAAGGAGTTTTGCGCCTTCGCCGAGCTGGGCGAGCATGGCGACGGCTTCTTTTAGCGATCCGGCGCGGTGATAGTGAAAAGATCTGGGATACATTTCAGTCGTTAGTCGTTAGTCGTTGGTCGTTAGTCGTTCGCGATTCGCCCTGGCAAAACCCCAGGCCGTTGCCGCCAACGCGGCGATCACAAGTCCTGAACTGCCTACCGCCAGCGCTTTCAACCCCGTCGCATCGTGATGGTACGTCTGAAGGATTACCGACAGCGGAAATATAGCGCTGCCCGCCAACAAGGCAAAAGCGATCAGCTGCCGCGTACGTTCTGCGAAATGTACGCGCTCGAACACGGCTCCCAGCACGATCATGATCATCGCCAGGCCGATCCAGTGCGAATGCGCGTCGACCTGGCGCACGTAATCGTATTTGGTCTGGCGGTAGGTCTCAAGGGCCCGGGAGGCGAGTTCGGGCTGGTCGTTTGCGGCATGCTGAAAGGCTTGGGTCAGCGATCCGCCGAGATGGTCGAGCGTCTGGTGCTCGACCAGGGCCGCGTAGTGGAGTCCGTAAAGCATGCCAAAGGCCGCGAGACTCATGCCGCCGAAAATCAACAGGCGTGAGGACCCGTTCATGCTGTGCCTCTCGTGGCGTCGAGCGTGCCGGTATAACGAAGAACCCCGACGAGCATTCCAAGGAGAGCGACGATCACCATGAGTCCACCGAGATCGGCGATGCCGCCCGCGAGCAGGCCGAGTCTCAATTCAAGGAGAACAAAAACGGGCAAGATCACGGATCCAGCGAGCAGGATCTGCGTCCAGCGGCGTTTCCATTTCTCACTGAGGAAGACAAAGGGCTGGACAAAGGCAAGCAGCATGGCAAGCAGGCCGAACTCGATGATGTGGGAGTGCGCGGCGATGTTCACCGCGCGCGCGCCGGCAAGATTGCCGAACTCGGTGACTCGGCCGACCGCACCCGGGACATCGTTGGCGGAGGCGTCGGAAATCATGTTCCGGAGGATGTCCGTTTCCATCCGCTCATGCTGGTAGAGATAGGTGCCGGCATACCAGGCGCCGTGGAGGAATCCGAGGAGTATGAGAATCGCGCCGCCGCTCAGGAGCGCGCGCCGGGGCGAGTCGTCATCGTCGGGGAGGGCGGCTTCGGTGAGTTCCCGCGTGCGCAGATATTTCCGGAATCCCCAGGCTTCCACGGTGAGAACGACAATCAGCAGGGCTCCGGCGGTATCGGCAACGACGCTGGCCCAGCCGATCGAGGAGAAGGGGCTGTAGGCGAGGCCGACGTAGTGAATCGTGAAGATGCCGATGGGGAGAAACGTGCCGCCGATGAGGAAGAGGGCAGCCAGCCGCTTCTTGGTTGCGGGCCCCAGTACGACGCAGGGCTGAACCAGAGCGAGCAGCAGCGCGAGGTATCCGGCGCCGATGGCGTGGACGTGGGCGTCAACCTTGGTGCCGCGATCTTCGAGGAGTCCGCCGAGTTCGCTGAATGCCTGGCCAACAGGGGCGGGATCGCCCGCGGCGACAGCAGCGCTAGCCAGAATCAGCGCGTCGCCTTGTTTGCCGGCGTTCTGATGGAGAACGAACACGGCGAAGATGTCGCCGAAGAGCATGCCGCTGGCGATGAGGGCGATGCCGCCGAAGACGAGGAGGCGGCGCGCGCTCATGGGATCGAAGGCAGAGCGGAGCGACGATGGCACAGTGGCGTTCATTTTTTCGTTGCGCTCCAGCGTCAGCCGCGTTAATGCGCTGGGCTGAGCTCTGTCGCCCCTCCGGGGCTCACATCATTTTGACGGCCAACCCACGGCTCACGCCGTGGGCTGCGTTCTTTCGCCGCTCCGCGGCTGGGCTGTTTACTGAACACTCAGGCCGGACATCGACCGTACCTTACGAACTAGCCCAACCTTACGAACCAGTCCTACCTTGCGAACCAGTCCGCCCGAACTAGTCCGCTGCGGCGGCATCGGACGGGTTTTTCCGGAACGCCGGCATCACATGTTGCGAGAACATCTGCTGCGTCTTGATGCTCTTCCAGTGCTCGATGCCGCCGAAGTTGGAGACGATGGCCAGCTCTCCGATGCCGCCTTTTGCCTGCAAGTTCTTCACCTGCTGGACCACTTTGTCGGGCGTGCCAATGAAGCCGATTTCCTGCTCGACGATTTCGTCGTACTTCAATTTCGTGAGCGATTCGAGCGCGCCGCTGGCGTAAAAGCCGTAGCCCTTCGCGCGCAGCTCGGCTTTCTTCGCTTCGCTCTGAATCGATTCGACCGGAGAAGCGTTGAAGGCGAGAAAGTTGTGGAGGTACGATTCGACTTCTTTTCGGATCCGAGTTTCGTCCTCGTCGATATAGACGGGGCGGATGTAGACGATGTCGGGTTTGTGGCCGTGCTCGGCGCAGGCCTTCTTGTAGATGTTCAGCGGGCCTTCGAGCACCTTCCACGGGAGCAACGGCGGAACGAAGATGCCCCAGCCTTTTTCACCGGCCATCTCATAAGTGATGTCGCTGGTGCCGCCGGTGTAGAACTTGGGATACGGCTTCTGGATGGGCTTAGGAACGACTGTGACGTTGTCTACTTTGTAGTACTTGCCGTTGTAAGAGAACGTGTCTTTCGTGAACGCGAGTTCCAAGATGTGGATGGCTTCGTTGTAGCGCGGGCGGCTTTCTTCGAGCGGCAGGCTGGAAGGTCCAAAGAGCCAGGCGTGGCCTCGGCCAAGACCGCATTCGAGGCGTCCGTTGGTGAGGATGTCGGTTTCGGCGATCATGCCGGCGAGGCGCATCGGGTTCTCGAGCGGCAGCGTGTGCAGAGCGGTGCGGAAACGAATGCGGCTGGTGCGCTGGGCGGCGGCGGCGAACATCGCCAGGGGGTTCGCGGAGATCGAGAACTTCTGGAAGAAATGATGATCGATGACGGAGTAGACATCGAAGCCGCAGTCGTCGGCGTGCTCGATCTGGCGCATGATTTCCCAGGTCTGGTCGTAGTAGGACTTGCCTGGCGGCGTCTGCATTTCGCAATAGATTCCGAAGCGCATTGGTTCCTCTTAGCGGCTGAAGCCGGTATTGAGACCCGGCTCCCATGGCAGCGGTAAAGCGCTGCGCCACCCCAAAATCACATCCCCTCTACCGGTACTTGCCGCGGAAAAACAGTAGCGGCTCTCCCTCCCGTACTACTACGTCTTCCACTTCGGCGATGAAAATCGTGTGATCGCCTGCTGTCTCGGTGGAGTGCAGGCGGCACTCCAAGTATGCCAACGCACCGTGAAGGACTGGCGTGCCGTGAGGCGTGCGATCGAACTTTGCGCCGGCTTCTTCCGCATGCTGATGGGTCTCTGTCGTGCGCGCATAGTATTCCGAGACCGCCTGCTGATCGCTGCGCAGCACATTCACTCCGAATCGCTTCCGGGCGTGAAGGTGAGCGTGCGTTCTTGCCCGGTGATCCACACAAACCAGAACCAGCATGGGATCGAGCGAGACCGAACAGAATGCGTTGGCGGTCATGCCGTGGATTTCGCTGTCCTGGTCGACGGTGATGACCGTGACCCCGGTGGCGAAACATCCCATGGCCTTACGAAAGTCGTCGGGAGCGAGGCTCATTGTTGCGGAAACCTGCGGACCCATTGTGTCATCTCTGCGGTTCTCTGGCACTGCCGGGCGGTCGGGGGAAGTCGCCCGCCCGGCCTTTGTCTTCTACCAAGTCAGACGCAGAGCAAACTGAATCTGACGCGGATTGAAGACGGCTCGCGGCGTACCGTAATTCGGATTCGGTGATCCCTCGCGGAATGTGCCGGGCGTTCCTACGGGAATGAAATCCGGCGCCGTGTATGTCGTATTGAAGAAGCGCACGTTAACCGTGTTCAACGTGTTAAAACTCTCGGCAATGGCTTGGAGAGCGAGGCGCTCGTTGATCTTGAACGTGCGCGAGATGCGCAGGTCAAAACTCTGGAACGAGTCGCCTTTGAACGTGTTGCGCGGCTCGATACCGACTCGATCGTTGGAAGTGAAGCCGTCGCCGTTGGTGTCGAGGCCGGCGAATTTCGTGAAATAGTGCGGTGACTCGAGGCTGACGATGGTCGAGAGTTGCCAGTCGTTGATCAGGAAGTGTTTGTCGCTCGGCGCCTGGAACGTGGCGTTGCCGACGAAACGGTGGGCCACATGATCGGCGGAAAGTGCTTTCTCCGCGCCGAAATTGAAGGTGTCCTGGGGAATCAGCACGAAGCTGGGGTTGGGACCGTCGTCGAGCGACTTCGACCAGGTGTAACTAAGGCCGTAGGAGAAGTGATGGCTCATGCGCTTGTTGAGATTGACGAGCAGGCCGTCGAATTCTGAATACCAGCGCGAGTCGGCTTCGAAATAAACGAAGTTGGCGCTGGCGGGGACGAATTGATTCTTGCAGCCGGTGCGTCCCTGGGAGTCGTGCAGATCGCACACGGGCCCGCCCGGCGATGGCGCCTGGTTGATGTTGTAAAAGCTGCCGAGATGAACACCGTGGGTGCGGAGATAGCTGATGTTGAGAACCGTGTCTTTCATCGGCTCAAACTCGACTGCCAGGCTGTGCTGGATGCCGTAAGGGAGCTTGTGGTCCTGAGTGAAGCGGACGATGGTAGTGGGGCCGGTGAAAGTGAAGGGAACGTCGTCAGTGTATTCCACGAAATCAGGATAGGTGCCGGTGGTGACGAGCGCGTCAAAGGCCTGGTTGAGGCCGCCACCGGGGCCGACGTTGCTCACGAATCCGTAGAGTTGCGATACGGAGTTGAGATTGTCTTCTTCGGGCCGGAATTTGGTGTTGCCGCCGCAGGACGGTGCCTGGCAAGCGAGCAGCGGGGCCGGAATAATGCCGTGGAACAGGCCGATTCCGGCGCGAATGATCACGTTGCGGCTGGTGCCGAGACTATAGGCGATACCAAGCCTGGGATCGACGCCATATTGAGTGTTGAGAGCGCGGCTCGGCCAGGTTTCCCAATCCGAACGCAAGCCGAGGTTGACGGTCAGGCGATCGGTGGCGCGCCAGTTGTCCTGCACGTACAAGCCGCTGTAGGTGTGATCGAGCGTACCGACTGCACCGTTGCGGACGGCGTCGGGGTAGTGATTGAGTTGGAAGACGGCCGGGTCGAAACTGCTTTCCATGAAGTCGGGCTTCTGGAAACGCTCGAAGAAGAGCACGACGGGATCGTGATCCTGGAGGTTGGAGATGTTGCAGACCGATCCGGGATTGGCTTCGTCGGGGCCGATGCAGACAAACGTGGCTTCGAAGGGGTAGAAGAGCGGGAACGATTCGGTGGTGCGGACCCAGTTGTAGTCTCCGCCGAAACTTAGAGTGTGCTTGCCGAGGGTCTTGGTGAGGCTGTCGACGAGTTCGAAGCGGCCTTCACGGTAATAGTCCGGATTGCCGCGGTTCACGCCGATGGCGAACTGGTTCGCGACTTCCATGTGCGGGATGGAGCTGACAGTGGGAAAGTCGTAGTTGCGGTGCGCCCATTGCACGCGCAGTTCGTTCACCAGCGAAGAACTAATGAGCGTGGAGAGGTTGCCGACGATGGAGTGGTCTTTGTCGTTGTTGTTCTTGAAGCCCGAAGGCAGGTCAAAACCGTCGTTCAATGGCGAATAGTTCTTGAGATCGCCGTCGTTGAAGAAGTAACGGACGAAGAGATTGTTTTTCGTGTTGATCGTGTGGTCGACGCGCAGGAGGACATTGTTGTAGTCGGTGTTCCGCGTGACGGCGAGATTCTCGCCATTTAGGCCGATACCGTCTTCGAAATCGTTGATCGCTTCAAGGTTGTTGAGGATGATTGAGTTGTAGTAGGGCGACTCGCGGCGGCGCTGGCCTTCGTAGTTTCCGAAGAAGAACGTCTTGTTCTTGATGATCGGGCCGCCGAGGGTGAAGCCGAACTGGTTCTGCCGCAGCTTATTCAGCTTCTTGCAGGTTGGGTCCGAAGGGCCTGAGCAGGTGCTGAGGTCGGGCGAAGCGAGAATGCTGCCGGCGTCGAGCTTGTCGTTGCGGAAGTATTCGTACGCGGAGCCGTGGAGGGCGTTGGTGCCGGTCTTGGTGATGATGTTAACGATGCCGCCGACAGCGCGTCCGAACTCAGCCGAATAGCTGCTGTTGATGACACGGAATTCGCGCACGGCTTCCTGCGAGGGTGTGTATTTCTGCACGCCAGAGGCGGTGGAAATGTTGTCGGCGCCGTCGACGGCGATGAAGTTGTAGTGGATATTCTGTCCGGCGAAGGAGAGCTTGGTCACCGGCTCGATGATCACGTCGGTCGAGCCGGAGGTGGTGTCGCCGATTTTGACGCCGGGAGCGAGCAGCGCGAAGTCGATGAACTGGCGTCCGTTGACGGGCAGGTCCTGAATCTTCTGCTCATCGATGACAGAGCTGACCATGGTACGGGTGGGCTCGGCGACGGCGCCCACATCCTGGACTTCGACTTTTTCCATGATCTGGCCGACCGTGAGACTGAAGTCGACCGTTCCCACCGCGCCCAGATTGAGATGCACCTTCTTCGCGGATTTCTGGAAGCCGCTCTTTTCCGCGGTGACGGTGTAGTCGCCGGGCGGCAGGAGGGTGACCTGGTAGTCACCGGCGGCAGATACAGCGGTGGATCGCGAAACGCCGGTGTCGGCGTTGACAGCTGTGACCGACGCGCCCGCGATGGCGGCACCGGTGGTGTCCAGGACGCGTCCCTGGATGGAGCTGGTCACGGTTTGGGCGGCGAGCCATGTGTTGCACGCGAGAAACACGCAGAGGCACGCGATCGTTTTCAACTGCCGGAACAGGGCCAACGGAACGGTGCCGAAAGCTCCGGCCTGATTGGATACAGGAATTTGGTGTGTCATCGGGCTTCTCCCCTATTTGTGTTGCCCTCTCGCAGCGCTCTATTGCGCTGACTTCACAACCGGCGCCGCCTTGGCGATCATCACGCGCGTCAGTCTGGATTCGGAATCCTCCAGATGCTGCTCCAACAGGGCGGCACATTGTTTGAGCTTTCCCGAACTAAGTAACTGGACCATCTTTCGGTGGACCGGAATGAGCGCGCCGGGATCATCGTGAGTGCGGTCCACCAGCACCATGCCCACGCGGAGTTCGCCGAGCATGTTGCGATAGAACGTATCCAGGCGGTGATTACCATGAAAGCGGATGAGGAGGCCGTGAAAATGAAGATCGTGGCTGACCGCGCGGGACCAGTCGCGCGCCTGCACCGCTTCTTCGTATTTCTCCAAGGCTGCGCGGATTTCTTTGATCAGGTCAGGGTCGGGACGTCGGGCTGACAGAACTGCGGGCAGCTCCAGCATTCGCCGGAGCTGGTAGATCTCGTGCACATCTTTCAGGGAGAGCTGGCAGACGGCGACGCCGCGGTGGAGATTGCGGCGTACCAGACCTTCCTGGGACAGAATGCGGATGGCTTCCCGCATGGTATTGCGGGAAACGCCCAGGGAAGAGGCCAGGGGCAACTCCTGGAGCTGGGCCCCGGGGCGGAACTCCCCGTCCATGATTCGCTGGCGCAGCAGAGCGGCCACCTGATCCGCGACACTGACGCGGTTGATCAGCGTTCGATCCATGCCTGGAATACCCCACGTATCCCGAGTGGGCGGCATCATCCCTCAGAATTGTTCACGTTGTCAAGTGTTGAAAAGTTGAGCAGAATGGAATCCGAGAGCAAGACGAAGGCAGCCAAGAGATTGAGATCGCGACAGCGCTGGTAAGCGTCCGCTATGATCCTGTCTACATCCAAGTTGGGAACTTCAGGTGGGTGGTGGTCCGGGATGCGCGCACTGATTCGCGAAGAGCGAGAGTCAACAACAAAAACAATTGTTGCCCCTCTCACACGCGAGGACGCTTGCTCGCTGCTTCGGTCGGGAGACGACGCCCTTCCTCTTCTTTTGGAGGCGGCGCAGCAGGTCCGCGCCCGTTTTAAGCCCGGGATCGTCACCTATTCGCGCAAGGTATTTATCCCGCTGACCAATCTCTGCCGTGATTACTGCGGTTATTGCACGTTCCGGAAAGATCCGGGCCAGCCGGGCGCGCATACCATGACTCCTGACGAAGTCATGGAGGTCGTGCGGTCGGGAGAACGGCTGGGGTGCACGGAGGCGCTGTTCAGTCTCGGGGACAAACCGGAGTTGCTGTTTCCGGAAATGCGCGAGACGCTGCGACATCTGGGGTACAAATCGACGCTGCAGTATCTGGAAGCGACGTGTGAGCGGGTGCTGCGGGAGTCGAGTCTGCTCCCGCATCCGAACCCGGGCTTAATGAGCGCAGAATGGCTGGGACGGCTGGCGCGAGTCGCTCCGAGCCTGGGGCTGATGCTGGAAACGACAAGCACACGGCTGTTGGGGCGTGGAGCGGCGCACGACAATGCACCCGATAAAGTACCCGTTAAGCGCCTGCGGGTGATTGATGACGCGGGCCGAATGAAGATCCCGTTCACAACCGGAATTCTGATCGGGATCGGCGAGACGATGGAAGAGCGGGTGGATGCGCTGCTGGCGATTCGCGAGCTGCATGAGAAATACGGGCACATCCAGGAAGTCATCGTTCAGAACTTCCGCGCGAAGCCGGCCACAGCGATGGCACACTGGCCGGAACCAGACGGAAACGACATGTTGCGCACACTGGCTGTCGCGCGGCTGCTCATGCCGGAGATGAATATCCAGGCGCCACCGAATCTTTCCGATCCGCACTATCCCGATCTGCTCGATGCCGGGATCAATGACTGGGGCGGAGTTTCGCCGCTGACGCCGGATTTTATCAATCCGGAGATGCCGTGGCCGCATGTGGAGGAATTGCGTAAGAGAACCGAGGCGAAGGGATTCCGATTGAAGCAGCGGCTCCCGGTTTATCCTGAGTTCGTATCGCAGGCCGCGGCGCATAGCGGACAGTTGGCGGAACGTCTAGAGACGGCGCGCGATTCCGACGGCCTGGCGCGGAGGGCAGCGTGATCACGGTCCTGAGCGGCGGCACTGGAGGTGCGAAATTCGTGGACGGGCTGCGCCAGGTGGTGAGGCCCGAAGATTTGACGGTGATCGTCAATACGGGCGACGACCTACTGTGGTGGGGGCTGTACGTTTCGCCCGATATTGACTCGATCACCTACATGCTGGCGGGCAAACTCAGCCAGGAGCGCGGGTGGGGCGTGAAGGGCGACACGTTTTATTGTCTACAGGCGATGGGGCAGCTGGGGCAGCCGATCTGGTTCCACACCGGGGACCGAGACATCGCCACCCACATTCTTCGATCGAAGCTGCTGGCCGACGGCAAGACGCTGAGCGAAGTCACGGCCGAGATCGCCGGACGCCTGGGGGTCAAGGGCCACATTTTGCCGATGACAAACTCACGGGTGGAAACGCGGGTGATGACTCCCATCGGCGAGTTGAGTTTTGAAGAATACTTCGTACAGCGCTGGTATCAGGACCCGGTGGAATCGGTGCGCTACGCCGGGGCGTCGGATGCCGAGCCGGCGCCGGGCGTGATTGAAGCAATCCGTGAGGCGGAGGCGATTATTCTGGCGCCGAGCAATCCGGTGTCGAGCATTGCGCCGATTTTGGCTGTGCCGGGAATTCGCGAGGCGTTGCGGGAGAGTCGAGGACGCATTGCGGCGGTGAGTCCGATTGTGGCGGGGGCGGCGGTCAGCGGTCCGGCGGGGATTCTGATGCAGGCGGAAGGATACGAAGTTTCGGTCGGGGGAGTGGCTCATTACTATCACGACTTCCTCGACCTGCTGGTGGTGGATGAACAGGATCGCGCCGCGGCGGCTGAACTGCAGAAGCTGGGATTGCGCGTGCTGTGCCTGCAGACCTTGATGCGGACAGCGGAAGAACGAATCATGCTGGCGCGTACAACGTTGGAATTTGCGCTGCGGCCTTCGGCAAGCCAGGCAGCATCGGAGCAATCATGATTCTGGTCCCGGTCAAGAATCTGGCTCAGGCCAAGCAACGCTTGTCATCCGTACTGGGCCCGGAGGCGCGTCAGGCGTTGGCGCAGGCTATGTGCGCAGACGTGCTGGAAACGCTGGCGCGCTGGCAGGGGCGGCCCGGCGTGGCGGTGGTGACGGGCGATTCATTTGCTCGGGACCTGGCGCGGCAGCTTGCATTTGAGGTGATTGCGGACGACTCGAATCCGGGGGAGACGGGTGCGATCGAGATGGCGACCGAAGTATGCCGCGATCTGGGAGTGGATCACACGCTCGTCATTCCGGCGGATATTCCATTGCTCGAGAGCGACGAGTTGCAGAAGATTTTGGACTCGGCTCCTGCGGGAGGAGCAGTGCTGGTTCCCGATGCTGCTGGCCGCGGTACGAATGCGGCGCTGCGCACCCCGGCGGACCTGTTTCCACTGCGCTTTGGCAATGACAGTTTTCTCCCGCACCTTGCGGCAGCGAAAGCAACAGGGCTGCCGTGTGTCGTGCTCGAATTGCCGAGCCTAGCGCTCGACATCGATCGTCCGGAGGACTTGCAGGAACTCGCGGCAGCTGGCGGCGAACGCCGGTCGCAGAAGCTGGTGCGCAGCTGGAATCTGGACGCGCAGGTTTGCCGTGGGTAGTCGGCGTGAGAGCGGGGAGATCCGGATTCTTCCGCTGCCGGTGGACGGGGAGATTCATCGCGGAGACTCGCTCAGCGAGAAGCTGGCAGCGGCAGCGAAAAAGGCGGGAATCCGCTTTCAGGATCGCGACATCTTAGTCGTGAAGCACAAGGTGGTATCGAAGGCGGAAGGGGCGCTGGTGGCGCTGGACACGATTCGTCCCTCGAAGGCTTCACAGATGTGGGCGCGGCGATACGGGCTCGATGCGCGGGTCACGGAACTGGCGTTGCGGGAGAGCCGCCGTGTAGTACGACGAAAGCGCGGCGTGCTGATCACTGAGACGCGGCATGGATTTGTTTGCGCCAATAGCGGCGTGGACGTTTCAAACGTCGACGGCGGACGACAGGCGGCGCTGCTACCCGAGGATCCGGATCGTTCAGCGGCGCGGTTGCGCCGGGAATTGGAGCATGCCGGAATGAATGTGGCGGTGATCGTGAGCGACAGCTTTGGGCGGCCTTGGAGAGAGGGCTTGACTGAAGTTGCCATCGGAGTGGCTGGACTGCAGCCGCTGGTGGATTATCGCGGGCGTCGCGATCCGCATGGGTACAAGTTGCACGCCAGTGTGGATGCGGTCGCGGACGAACTGGCTTGCGCCGCTGGGCTAGTCTGCGGCAAGCTGGCGGACACCCCGGCTTGCATCATTCGGGGATTTGCTTTCGCGCAAGGAAATGGATCGGCACGGGAGTTGATCCGTCCCGCAAAGAATGACCTGTTTCGATAGGAGAAAGTCGTGACCTGGCATGGATCGGATGTGAAGTTGGAGCAGTTGCCTTCGCTCACCTGGGGCGAGGTCGCGCCGCATGCGACGGCGGAAATCCGGGGATCGCTGGAGCGGGCGCTCGAGGGTCAGGACGGCGCTCGTTTGACGGAAGCCGAGCGCTACGGTCTTGCCCACGCCGGGGGCCACGATCTGATGGCACTGCTGGTGGCGGCGAATGAGTTGCGACGCGAACTGGCGGGCAATATTGTCAGCTACGTGGTGAACCGCAACATCAATTTCACCAATATCTGTTTTGTGGGATGCAAGTTTTGCGCGTTCAGCCGCGGGCCGCGCGAGGCGGACTCGTACTTTCATTCGCTGGAAGACATGGCGCGAAAGGCAAAGGAAGCCTGGGAGTTGGGGGCGACTGAAGTCTGCATCCAGGGTGGACTGCCGCATGGACTGCCACCGTTCTACTATCGCGACATCCTGCGCGCGGTGAAAGATGCTGTGCCGGGCATGCACATTCACGCGTTCTCTCCGATGGAGATCGTGTACGGAGTTGAGCTGACCGGAATGGCGTTGGGCGACTATCTCAGCATGCTGCGCGATAACGGGCTCGACACGCTGCCCGGGACGGCCGCAGAAATTCTGGATGATGAAGTGCGGCATGTGCTGTCGCGCAACAAGTTATCGACGGCGCAATGGATTGAGGTGATTCGCACTGCCCATGCATGCGGGATTCGGAGTACGTCGACGCTGATGTATGGACATATGGAGACCCCGGACCACTGGGTGCGGCAATTGGAACTGTTGCGGCGGATTCAGAGCGAGACCGGAGGCTTCACGGAATTCGTCCCGCTCGGATTTGTCCATCAGAACACGTTGCTCTTCCAGCAGGGGCTGGCGCGCTCGGGACCGACGCTGGCGGAACATCTGAAAATTCATGCGCTGGCGCGGATTCTGCTGGCGGGGTCGATTCACAATATTCAGGTTTCGTGGGTGAAGCTGAATCGTCAGCTTTCGCAGTTGTGTCTGGAGGCGGGAGCGAATGATTACGGTGGCACGTTAATGGAAGAGAACATTTCGCGCGAAGCGGGAGCGACGGCGGGGCAGTACACGAGTCCGGAGGAATTCCAGTCGTTGATTCTGGAAATCGGCCGCATTCCCGCTGAACGAAATACGACGTACTCGCGGATGAAGATCAAGCTGCCGGCCGAGAGCATGACGTCAGAGTGGGCGCTGGTGCCGGAGTTCGCATGAGCCGCGCCATCGCGGTGATCGGCGGTACTGGCCCCGCAGGAAGGGGACTAGCCTTGCGCTGGGCGCGGGCCGGGGAGACGGTGATCATCGGGTCGCGCGATGCCGGGCGTGCACAGCAGGCGGCGGAGAAGATCCGGCAGCGGGTTGGAAGGCAGGCCGCGGTGTCGGGGATGGAAAATGCCGCTGCTTGTGCTGTCAGCGACCTGCTGGTGCTGACGGTTCCATTTGAGGGGCAGGCGGAATTGGTGAAGCAATTGAAACCGGCTCTTCGGCCTGGAAGCATTTTAATCGATGCTACCGTTCCGCTGGCAGCGAGTGTAGGCGGGCGCGCCAGCCGGACTTTGGGTGTGTGGCAGGGTTCGGCGGCGCAGCAGACTGCGGAACTTGTGCCGAAGGGAGTGTCGGTGGTGGCGGCGTTTCAGAATACTTCGGCGGAAGTGCTGAACGGCGATGACGATGTGGAGTGCGATGTGATCGTGTGCAGCGACGATCCGGCGGCATCGCAGGTGGCGATGGAACTGGCGGCGAAGATTCCGCGTATCCGCGCCATCGACGGCGGAAAGCTCGAGAACGCGCGTATCGTCGAGCAGATTACGGCGCTGTTGATTGGGTTGAACATCCGGCATAAGGGGCATGGTGGGCTGCGGATTACGGGATTGCCGGAGACGGCGTACCGGAGCGGGCCAGGCCCACAATAGATTTCTCTTCCGCGCCGGCAAGTTGCCGGCGCGGCTGCCGGCGGGTCGCCGGCGCTACTCATGGATGCTGCCTCCGGAGTCCAACACGCCATCGAAATTGATCGTGCATCCTTCCGTCTGAACGGCCGCGCGCTGGTTTGTGAACTATCGCTGACAGTAAGCCCAGGGGAAACATTCATTCTGTTGGGGCGCAGCGGGTCAGGAAAGACCACCACTCTCAAACTCATTAACCGGTTGCTGGAGCCAAGTGAGGGCGAAGTGCGCGTGGGCGGGCGGCGCACTACCGATTGGGATCCGATTCGTTTGCGACGGGGAATTGGTTATGTGATTCAGGACGGCGGGCTGTTTCCGCATTTCACGGTCGAGCGGAACATCGCGCTGGTGCCGCAGATTGAGCATTGGCCGCCGCAGCGCACGCGGGCGCGGGTTCTGGAGTTGCTGGCGTTGGTCGGGTTGAGTCCGGATCTGGCTTTGCGTTATCCACGGCAGCTCTCCGGCGGGCAACGCCAGCGCGTGGGAGTGGCGCGGGCTTTGGCGGCGGACCCGCCCGTCTTGTTGCTCGACGAGGCCTTCGGAGCGCTTGACCCGATTACCCGTTCGGAGATCCAGAAAGAGTTTCGGACGTTGCAGACACGACTGAAGAAAGCCGTGATCTTTGTCACTCACGATCTGCGCGAAGCGCTGTTGCTTGGCGATCGCATCGCTCTGATGGAGGAAGGCAGGCTGGTTGTGAACCTCCCGGTAGCGGAATTTGCGTATTCGCGGGAGCCGCTGGTTCGGGCTTACGTGGAAGCGTTTTCGGGCGGTGAGGTGAAGTGATGAACTTCTGGGGTTTTCTGATTGCACATCACCAGGAGGTGCTCAACCTTACAGTTGAGCACATGACGCTAGTCGGCGTCTCGATATTCTTCGCCGTGCTGATTGGGATTCCACTCGGTGTCCTCATCACTCGCGTTCCGCGACTCAGCAAGGCGGTGATCGGCAGCGCGAATGTAATTCAGACAATCCCGAGTCTGGCGTTGTTCGGATTTCTCCTCTTTGCTCCGTGGATCGGAGCGCGGGGGGCTCGAATGGCGATTCTGGCGTTGACGCTGTACGCATTGCTGCCGTTGATCCGGAACACCTACGCGGGAATTCAGAACGTCGATCCCGCTGTCGTCGCGGCGGGACGTGCGATGGGGATGACGGATCGTCAGTTGCTCTGGCAGGTTGAGCTGCCGTTGGCTTCGGGAGTGATCATGGCGGGGATACGCGTTGCGACGGTGGTCTCGATCGGGCTGGCGACGATTGCGGCGGCGATCGGGGCGGGCGGGCTGGGAGAGTTCATATTTCGCGGGCTGTCGATGGTGAATACCCAGCTGATTCTTGCCGGAGCTGTGCCCGCGGCAGTGCTGGCGCTGGTGGCGGATGTAGGGTTGGGAGTGCTGGAGCGGCGGCTGGGGACGCTGAAGGGGCGAGCGTAGCGAGAGATCGGTGCGACGCGACGAATGACGCCATGAGATTTCGAATTCTGCTTGCGCTATCGCTGCTCGCCTTCGTGCCAGCGTGCGCACATCGCGCGGACCGCATCGTCATCGGCAGCAAGAATTTTACCGAGCAGCTTGTGCTTGGCGAGATGTTCGCGCAGATGATCGAGGCGCGGACCCACCTGACCGTCGAGCGCCGCTTCTATCTGGCGGGGACATTTATCTGCCAGCAGGCGATTCTGGCGGGACGAATTGATCTTTACCCGGAATATACGGGGACGGCGCTGACTGCGGTTCTCAAGGAGTCGCCGGGTCGCGACAAGGCGGAAGTTTATCGGCGCGTGAAGCAGGGATATGAATCGCGATTTGGCCTCACGCTCAGTCCGCCGCTCGGGTTTGATGACACGTTCGCGATGGTGATTCGCGGGGAGGATGCACGGAAACTGAACCTGCATACTCTTTCGCAAGCGGCGGCTCATACTCCGCAGTGGCGGGCGGGCTTCGGGTACGAATTCATGGAGCGTCCGGACGGTTACAAGGGACTCGTGGCCACCTATGGGCTGCGCTTTGCTGAAGCGCCGCGCATCATGGATCTTGGCCTGATCACGCGGGCGCTCAAAGAGCATCAGGTTGACCTGATCGCGGGCAACAACACCGATGGGCTGATTCCGGCGCTTGATCTGTTCGTGCTGGAGGACGATCGGCATTACTTTCCGCCGTATGAAGGAGTCGCAGTCATGCGGGAGGAGGTGGTGAAGGCTCATCCGGAAGTGAAGGCGGCGCTCGACGCGCTGGCGGGTGTCATTTCCGATGACGACCTGCGGCGGCTGAATTATGCCGTGGACGGCGAACATAAGGACACGGCGGCCGTTGTCCGAGGTTTTCTCCTTGATCGTAAGTTGATCAAATAGCGCGGCTTTGGCTTGGTTTCCCGGATTGGGCCCTGTGGTTCACCTCACAGCCCGCCGTGATCCGCGTCACACCCTGCTGCGATAACGAAAACCCATAATGTTTAGTGAACCTCGGGGGCGCCGAACGTTCCCGCATGTGGGGGTCTCGTGGCAAAAGGGCGTGTTTCCATCGTGGTCGAGCGATGTAAGGCGTGCGGATTCTGTGTGGAATTCTGTCCTACTAAAGTCCTCGCGTTATCCTCGGCATTTAATTCCAAAGGCTATCATCCACCGCACGTTGTCGAACCGGAGAAGTGCAGCGGTTGCGACCTGTGCGGTATGTACTGTCCGGATTTTGCGATCTACGGCTATCGCACTCCTGAAGCCAAGCCGCAACCCAAGGCAGAAGCCAAGGAGGTGAAACATGAAGGCTGATCCGCGGGGAGTTCTTACTGGCACGCATTTCATTGACGGCGATCATGCCTGCTGCGAAGGCGCGTTGGCGGCGGGAGCGCGATTCGCGGCCGGTTATCCGATCACGCCATCGACGGAAGTTGTGGAGCGGTTCGCGCAGCGGGTACCGACCGTGGGCGGCAGCTTCATCCAGATGGAAGACGAACTGGCCGCGTCGATCGCATTGCAAGGTGGGGTCTGGGGGGGAGCCAAGGCCTTCACGGTCACTTCCGGCCCGGGCTTCTCGCTAATGATGGAGCACATCGGCTATGCGGCCATGACGGAAACGCCGTGCGTGTTCGTGGATGTGCAGCGCGGCGGACCTTCGACCGGACTGCCCACACTACCTGGCCAGGCTGACATGATGCAGGCGCGCTGGGGATCGCATGGCGACTACGAGATCATCGCGCTTTGCCCGAATTCGCCGCAGGAGTGCTTCGACCTGACGGTGAAGGCGTTCAACCTGGCGGAAGAGTTTCGCGTGCCGGTGATGTTCATGATGGACGAAGTCGTCGGGCACATGACGGAGAAAGTCGTGATCCCGCCAGCGGATCAGATTGAAGTTGTGCTGCGCAAGCACACGAAGAAGACCGTTGAAGAATACCTTCCCTACGCGACCAACGGCGACATGGTGCCGGAAATGGCGCATGCCGGCGATGGCTACAAGTTCCACGTGACGGGCCTGACGCACGATGACCGCGGTTATCCGAACATGACGCCGCAGATGCAGCAGAAGCTGGTGACACGGTTGCAGAACAAAGTACGGTCTGCCGCCGACCGCATCGCCATGTTCGAGGAAGAAGGGACAGAGAATGCCGATGTAATCGTGGTTTCTTATGGGATCACTTCGCGAGTGGCACAGCGGGCCATCGACCTGGCGCGTGAGCGCGGGATGAACGTCGGCAAGCTGCGGCTGATCATGGCGTGGCCGTTTCCCGAAGCGAAAATCCGCGATCTGGCCGGCCGCACCAAGGCATTCGTGGTTCCGGAACTCAACCTCGGGCAGATGGTGCGCGAAGTGGAGCGGTGCGCAGGCGGCAAGGCAAAGACGGTTCTGGTACCGCACGCTGGAGGCAGCGTTCACCGGCCCGAAGACATTCTCGCTGCGATTCAGGAGGCCGCTCGATGACCACCCTTGTGAACCCCACGCCGATCAACCCGGTCGAGCCGTTCCTGCGTTCGGACCGCATGCCGCACATCTGGTGCCCGGGATGCGGCATCGGGACGACGGTCAACTGCTTCGCAGAGGCGCTGATTGAATCGAAAATTGATCTGAAAACGCTGGCGCTAGTGTCCGGGATCGGCTGTACAGGACGCGTAGCCGGGTACGTGAAACTGGATTCGTTCCACACCACGCACGGGCGCGCGATTCCGTTCGCAACCGGCATGAAGCTGGCGAATCCGAAGCTGAATGTGGTCGTGTATTCGGGAGACGGCGACCTGTCCGCGATTGGCGGCAATCACCTGATTCACGCGGCGCGGCGCAACATCGATCTGAAGGTGATTTGTGTCAATAACCTGATTTACGCGATGACCGGGGGCCAGACTGCTCCGACTACGCCGGGTCATGCAATCACGTCCACTTCGCCGTATGGGACTTTCGAGCCGGCCTTTAACCTCCCTCATCTGGTCGAAGCGGCAGGCGCGGTGTACGTCGCGCGCTGGACGACCTATCACGTGCGGCAACTGGCGCGGTCGATCAGCGAAGCTTTCAAGAAGAAGGGATTCAGCTTCATCGAGGTGATTTCTCCGTGTCCTACGCTCTACCAGCGCCGCAACAAGCTGGGCGACGGGCTCGAGACGATGAAGTACTACAAAGAGAAGAGCAAGACCAAACACGGCTGTCCGACCAACGAGGTTGGGCTGACCATGCAGGGCGAAATTATTGTCGGCAAGTTTGTCGACCGCGACCGCCCCGACTACGGTTCGCTGCTGAAAGCGCAGATGCACGAGAGCCTGGGCGATCGCTACGTGGACTACGACGACGAGCAAGGCTACGCAACCGGCGATGGGGGCTGCGCGGAGGACTCATGCCACTAACGGAAATTCGTATCGCAGGATTCGGCGGGCAGGGAGTGATCCTCTCGGCCCAGGTGCTGGGCAAGGCGGCGTCGATTCATCAGGGCGAATTTGCGACAATGACGCAGAACTTTGGTCCGGAGGCCCGCGGCGGAGCGTGCAGCGCGCAACTGGTGCTGTCGGATAAGCCGGTGCTCTATCCCTATGTGACGCGGCCGGACGTGCTGGTGGTGATGTCGCAGGAAGCGTACGTGAAATTCGCGCCGGAATTGAAAGACGGCGGCACGCTGCTGATCGAACGCGACCTGGTGCGGGTAGCGGATCTGCCGGCCAACACGCGAATCTACAGTGTGCAGGCCACGCGACTGGCTGAAGAGTTGGGCAAGCGGATGGTGCTGAATATCGTGATGGTCGGATTTTTTACCGCTGTGACGCAGTTGCTTAACCCGGATGCCGTGCGCAAGGCGGTGGCCGACTCTGTGCCCGCCGCGTTCCGCGATCTCAACCTCAAGGCTTTCGAAAAAGGCTACGAGTACGGGAAGACGGCGCTGGCTGCTGGGCCCGAGACGCCGGATTTAGATGCTGACGAAGTGTTGTCGCAGGAAGTGCAGTAGGCCGGTGGTCAGTGGTCAGTAATTCCCCAACACTGAGCCGAGGACGCCTGAGGCCGTTACTCTTCCACTGGCTGGGTCGTGGCTATTTCTTGCTCCGGTTCGCCTCCGGCTAATCCCTGGGCTACGATCAAGCGGTGGGCTTCGATGCGCAGATCCGGCAGGGCACGGCCGAACCACGCCGCTCCGAGCAAACACGCTACACCTCCAATCCCAACCGTAACGGGCGCGCCGAGGCGACCTGCGAGCGACCCTCCGAATAGTGCTCCGAACGGCGCCATGCCCATGAACATCATGGAATAGAGCGCCATGACACGGCCGCGCAGCTGGTCGGGGACCATGGTTTGGATCAAGGTGTTCGAACAGGCCATCTGCAGCATTACGGAATAGCCGACCGGCAGCAACAGGAAAGTCGAGAGCCAGAACGAGCGGGAGAAACTGAACAATATCATCCCTGCGCCAAAGGCAGCGCAGCTCCAGGCCACGATCCGGCCCAGGCCTTTGACACCGGTGCGGGAAGCCAGTGTCAGCGCGCCGAGCAGGGCGCCGACGCCGGTTGCGCCCATCAGAATCCCCAGGCCGCGAGCACCGCCGTGCAGGACCTTGTCCGCGAATACCGGCATGAGTACGGTATAGGGCATCCCCACAAGGCTGATGAGTCCGATCAACAGCAGTAGGGCGCGAATCACGCGGGCGCTGTTCACCCAGCGAAACCCTTCGACGATGTCCGCCAGGGGGGAGTCCGTCACTGAGCGTGGCGGGCAATCGACCTTCATCATGAGCAGGCCGGCGATCACGGCGATGTAGCTGATCGCGTTTGCAGCAAAACACCAACCTTCCCCGATCTTGGCGACAAGGATCCCGGCGACAGCCGGTCCGACGACCCTCGCTCCGTTAAACATAGACGAATTCAACGCGATGGCGTTCATCAGGTCGCCTTTGCCGACCATGTCGACCAGGAAAGACTGCCTTCCGGGGATGTCGAAGGCGTTCACTACGCCGAGCAGGGCCGCCAGAATCAGGATCTGCCACTTGTCGACGCGGTGGGTCAGCGTCAGCCAGGCCAGGATCGCGGCCAGGATCATGGATGCGGTCTGGGTCGCGATGATGAGGCGCTGGCGATTGGTACGATCGGCGGTAATGCCGCCAATCGGCGCGACCAGAAACACAGGGAACTGGCTGGCAAAGCCCACGGCACCCAAGAGGAAGGACGATCCGGTGAGGCGGTAGACGAGCCACGCTTGGGCCACACTCTGCATCCAAGTGCCGGTCAGGGAGATGATTTGTCCGCTGAAGAAGAGTTGGAAGTTGCGATGACGCAGCGCGCGCAGCGTGACCGCCAACATCGAGGAGGAGCTGGCTTTGTTGCTGGCGCTATCCGGAATGGTATCGGGGGGCTCGGTCACTCCCTAGAACCTTGGCATATTGTTAGAGATGAGAGCAACCGCTCCGCGGATTCCAGGCCTTCTGCTGCGCAATTTCCACAGGCCCGATGTTGTCACCAACTTGAGACTTCCCTTGGAGCCTCAGCTGGGGTAGAGTGGCCTTTCTCCGCGACTCCCCCTCGAAGTTCCGCTCCGGGAAGGACTGACTATTATGAGCACTGACTCCGTCCAGCTTGAGCGCAGATGTGGACAGCGATTCCAGTTGCACCTGCCGCTGATGCTCCATGTGGAAGGGCGAACGGTGCATGGGTACGCACAGGATGTAAGTTCTCGCGGGCTCTTCCTGTTCGCAGAAGCCTTGATCGAGGCGGGCACGGTAGTGGAACTGACGTTTACCATGCCATCTGAGGTCACGCTGGGGGAGAACATGCGGGTGCGGGCGCGCGGGCGCGTGCTGCGAACGGCCATTCCCCTGGCCGGGCCGGCCACCGGAATGGCGGTGCAACTAGATTCCTATCAGTACTTACCCTCCCCCGAATGTCAACCGGCGGCGGAACTGGCACGTATCCCGGCGGCGAATTCGGCTGGGGATGCGGCCACGTCGTGACCAGGCTACGCCCGCGACTTGCGGTGCGTGGCGCGGTCTTTCAAAGCGCGCGGTTTTGTCTTACAATGCCGTGTAAACCAGCAGTTTCAGTGGGATTTTGTGGAGAATGAAACCCGCTGCCAACCTGCCAGCTTGTCTGAGGTCTTCCTTCGATTACGAAGGTCATTTGGCCCCGGTGTAGGAAGTTCGTAGCATGACCATGGATAGTGAGAAACGCCTCATGCACGGGATCGCCGTCGCCCTCCTGACCGAGGACCGAGAACAGTCCGTCGCTTTGAATGCCCGGGTGGAAAGTACACACATGGCTCGAACCGTATTGAGCCACGTGGGTTTCCCTGCTGGTCCGGGAGATTCGGTATTGCGGCAGTTGCTCGATCAGCGAGCTGAGGTGGTGTTGGTCGATATCGATCCGCAAAGCCCGCAAAAGGCGATCCGCGCAATCGAGATGATCCATGGCGCCGCCGGAGATGTGACCATCTTTGCGGTCGGCGAAATGACGCAGCCGACCACGATTGTGTCTGCTATGCGCGCCGGAGCGCGCGAGTTTCTGGACCGCAGCGCCACCCGCGAGTCGCTGATCGAGGCATTCACCCGGTTTACGGCTTCGTTGAGCCGAGCCCAGCGCAGCGCCGGCAAGGCCCGGGTGTTCACATTTCTGAACGCAAAAGGCGGAGTGGGGGCAACCACAACCGCTGTGAATACCGCCGTCGCCCTGGAGCAGGCGCATGGACGAGTGGTGCTGGTGGACTTTGCTCCTATCGGGCATACGGCTTTGCAGTTGAATCTGCGGCCACAATTTACCGTGATCGACGCGCTGCAGAATCTGCACCGGATGGACGTGTCGTTGCTTGAAGGACTGATGTCGCATTACCGGGGCGGACTGCATCTCCTGGCCGGGGCGCAGCAGCCGCACAGTGTCGCGGCCACAGCGTCGGAACTGGCGCGGTTGTTTGATCTGCTGGTGAGCCAGTACAACTTCGTGGTGGTGGACTGCTCCGGACGTCTCGACGCCACCGTGCAGATGATCTGCGATCTTTCCAACGCGGTCCTGCTGGTCGCGCAGACGGATGTGGTCTCGTTGTGGAGCGCGGGTCGCATTCAGACCTTCCTGCAGGAAGGCGCAGGCCGCGATCGTTTGCGGATCGTGCTCAACCGCTACAAAAAGATTCCCGGCTTTACTGACGAGGACGTGGAAAAGGCCACCAACTGCAAGGTGCTGTGGAAGATTCCCAATAACTTCCAGGTGATCGGTCCCGCAATCGACAAAGGCAGCCCGGTGGCGTTACAGGAAAGTCATGAAGTTGGACGTTCCTACCGCGGGTTGGCGGCGGAACTGGCGGGGGCTAGGTCGTCGTCCGATGGCGCGCTGACGCTCGATTATCAGCACGACAAACCTGAAGGCAAGAAACGTGCGACCGGCCAACTGATTGTCTCGCCCGTCCGGGCGGGGCAGTAAATCCAATTGCAGCATTCTGACTTCTGCATTCTGCATTACCCCGCCTTTGCTAGAATCAAAGATTCGCGCCTGAATCGGCGAATATCCTGAATGGTGGCCTCATCAAAAAAGCGCGTCCTGAGCGGGATGCGCTCGACCGGCAAGCTGCACCTGGGTAACTACGTCGGGGCGCTCGAGAACTGGGTCAAGATGCAGGAGCAGTACGACTGCTTCTTCTTCATTGCCGACTGGCATGCCTTGACGACCGACTACGCCGATACCTCAAAGGTGAAGGAAAATTCCGTCGAAGTGTTGCTGGACTGGCTGGCGGCGGGGCTGGACCCGGAAAAGTGTGTGATGTTCATCCAGTCGCATGTTCCAGCGCACGCCGAACTGCACCTGCTGCTTTCGATGATCACGCCGCTGGGTTGGCTGGAGCGCGTGCCGACGTACAAGGAGCAGCGTGAGAACATCAAGGAAAAAGATCTGGGCACGTACGGGTTCCTCGGCTACCCGGTACTGCAGTCGGCGGACATCATGATCTACAAGGCAGACTTCGTTCCTGTGGGCGAAGACCAGGTGGCGCACGTGGAACTGACGCGAGAGATTGCGAGACGGTTCAACGGGTTCTATCAGTGCAAGGGACGAGAGGTTTTTCCCGAGCCGCAGTCTTTGCTGACGCCAGCCGCCAAGTTGCCCGGCACGGATGGCCGCAAGATGTCGAAGTCGTACGGGAACACGGTCATGCTGACCGATCCGGAGCCGGTGGTACGGCAGAAATTGAAGACGATGGTCACGGACCCGGCGCGCATCCGGCGCAGCGATCCGGGGAATCCGGATGTTTGTCCGGTCGGTGACTTGCACAAAATATTCAGCAGCAAGGAGACCATGGCCAAGGTGGACGCCGGGTGTCGCTCCGCGGGCATTGGATGCATCGAATGCAAGGGTTGGGCGGCGGACGCGCTGGTGCAAGTGCTCAATCCCATGCAGGAGCGCCGCAAAAAATACGAAGACAATCCGCGCCTGGCGTGGGATATTCTGGAAGCGGGGTCGGCACGCGCGGCGAAAGTGGCGGGCGCGACGATGGATGAAGTGCGGGAATCGATGGGGATGTCTCTTAACTACGAGCCGCAGCGGAGTTCCGCGAAGTGACGGAATTGCCGCAAATCGCGCCCGATCAGGCTGAGGGCCCGGCCCAGGGCCCGGTGCCGGTGGCGGCGGCTCCGAAGACGGCACAGAAAGACGAGAGCGATTTCCCCTTCGCGGTGAGCCTGGGCGAACTCTACGAAGGCCCACTCGACCTGCTGCTCGATCTGATCCGCAAGCAGGACATCAACATCTACGACATCCCCATCGGGAAAATCACCGCTCAATATCTGACTTACGTCGAGCGTATCCGCGAACTCGACGTGAACGTGGCTGCCGAATTCATTTACATGGCGGCGGTGCTGATCCAGATCAAGTCGCGCATGTTGCTGCCGCGCGACCCGCTGGCGCCGGCGGATGCGCAGGACGATCCGCGAAACGAATTGGTCAACCGGCTTCTGGAGCACGAGAAGTTCAAGTCTGCGGCGCAGATGCTGCTGCAGAAGCAGCAGATCGAGGACGCGGTGGTGAGCAACCCTGCGCTCAAGGAATTCATGGACGCGGAGGGCACCGAGCCGGAGCTTGCCGCCGACGTCATCGACCTGGTGAAGACGTTCCAGCAGATTCTGGATCGCGCTCGCAACCGTCCGATTCTGGAAGTGGACGAAGAGACGGTAACCGTCGGACAGATGATTCAGTACCTGCATCGGCGGCTGTCGATTGAAGAACGCCCCATCCGCCTGAAGCAGATGCTGCGCAACGTGCCGTCCCGGCAGGCGTTGGTCTGCATGTTCCTGGCGCTGCTGGAACTCGTCCGTCTGCAAGCGATTCAGGTGCGGCAGGATCATGTCTTCGGCGAAGTGCTGGTACGCAAACACGCGCACTTCGATGAAGTGATGACCCAGCAGGCAGCGGTCAGAGATGATTGGAGATGAAAGCAGTTGCCAGTACCAGTAGCCAATTGCCAGTGAGAACGGTGCTGGCAGGAGAGATGAACGTCGATTGGACACTAACTGGCAACTGGGTACTGGCAACTGGCAACTGATTCTATGAGCCTTAAAGCCCAACTCGAAGCGATCGTTTACGCGACGGAAACACCCATCACGCTGGACCACCTCGTCGAACTGGTGAAGGACAGTGTTGTTGCCAGCGGAGCGGCGGACGATACCGGGGTGAAGTCGCGCGTCCGGGCCACGTTGGAAGAATTGATTGCCGACTACTCCAGCGCCGACCATGGCGTCGAGATACGCCAGGTGGCCGGCGGATACCGCATGTCCACCAAGCCAGAGCAGCACGACACGGTGCGCGCTTTTGCCAAGAGCTTGAAGCCGCCGATCCGGCTGTCGCTGCCGGCGCTGGAGACGCTGGCCGTGATCGCTTACAAGCAGCCGGTGACGGTACCGGAAATCAGCGAGATTCGCGGGGTGGATTCCAACGGAGTGATCGCTACGCTACTGGATCGCAAGCTCATCACGACGGCAGGGCGGAAGGCTGTGATCGGCCGTCCGATTCTTTACAAGACCAGCAAGGAGTTCCTGCTGCGCTTCGGGCTGAAAGACGTCGGCGAACTACCCAGCATGGAAGAGTTCGAGAAGCTGATGGCGGAGTCGTTCCAGGGTGAGTTGCTGAACGAACCCGCCGGCGGCGTGGCCGAGGTGGCAGCCGCTGATGCCGTCGAGACCGCCCCGGCGGAAGTGCCCACGCCGGACGAAGATGTCACTGCTGAGGTCGCGGTGGTTGCGACCGACGATAGTGAGAAGACGAACCCGGCGGCGTAGGGCAGGTTCTTCGACGCCGCGGCTCCACCCGCTTCGCGAATGGAACTGGTCCGCTCAGGAAGACGCTGTGCGGAGGCATCCTCTCCGGAAGATATTCTCCCAGAGCATCTTCGAGGTTGCGCTTCTGATAGTCTGAACTCAATGCCCCCCGAGCGCCTGCAAAAAATCATCGCTGCTGCTGGAGTTGCGTCACGCCGGAAGGCCGAGGAACTGATCATTTCCGGGCGCGTGCAGGTTAACGGGCAGACCGTCACGGAACTCGGTACGAAAGCCGATGCGGAACACGACCATATCCGTGTGGATGGCAAGCTGCTGCAAGGGCCGGAACGTTATTCCTACATCGTTCTCAACAAGCCTAAGGGCTACGTTACGACGGTCAGCGATCCTGAAAAGCGTCCGACGGTGATGGACTTAATCCGAGGAGTGAAAGGGCGCGTGTATCCGGTGGGACGGCTCGACTGGGCCAGCGAGGGTTTGCTTCTCCTGACCAACGACGGCGCGCTCGCCAACGCGCTGATGAAGGCAGCGTCGAATGTTTCGAAGACCTACGTGGTGAAAGTCGCGGGCATCCCCGATACAGCGAAGCTGGACGAACTGCGGCACGGCGTGTCCATCGCCGAAAAAGGCGGCCGTCGCGTACGTACGGCGCCGGCTATGGTCCGGCTCATCCGCGAAGGCGACAATCCCTGGCTGGAGGTGACGATTGTCGAAGGCCGCAACCGGCAGATCCGGAAAATGTTTGAAGAGGTCGGGCACCACGTGGAGAAGATCCGGCGGGTGAAGTACGGGCCGTTGGCCTTGGATGTGCCGCCGGGAGAATTCCGCAGTCTGACACTGGAAGAAGTGGCACGACTGAAGGCGGCAGCGTCAGGATCCAAATTGCCACGACCTCGCCCCGCGCGGCGCGAACGCGGTTAACGCTTCCCGTCCGCAACCATGGGCAAACGTGCGGCTCCATACAGCCCTGCATCGCTACCTAACAATGCCCGCGTGATGATGGTCTTCCGTCCCGGACCGGGGTCGACGTGCGCCGATGCGCCAGTCGCGGAAGCAAGCGGGTCAGGCGGTGCAGTGGCGGCATACACCATGCAGCGGTGGCGTAATTCTTCGAATACAGTCGGGGCGAAGGCTTCCCAGGCGCTGGCCACACCGCCTCCGACCACATAGATCGGCAAGTTGAGGGAATTCACCATCGCCGACAGCACGATACCCAGAGCGCGGCCGACGCGGCGGAAAATTCGGCGCCCGTCTTCGTCTCCCTGAATTGCAAGGTTGTAGATGGACTTGGCGCTGAATTCAGCGTCGGAATGAGCCGCCCGCGCCAATCCGGAAGAGGCGTTTTCCGCAATCGCTTCGCGCGCCATGCGCACGACGGCGGTAGCTGAAGCGTACTGTTCGAGGCAGCCGCGGTTGCCGCAGCCGCAGGGATGGCCTTCGGGTTCGACCGTGCTGTGTCCGAACTCGCCCGCCATGCCGTTCATGCCGTGCCAGATTTTGCCGCCGAGCACGATTCCACCGCCCACTCCTGTGCCGAGAGTGAGCATGGCCATGTCGGAGTAATCCTTGGCAGCGCCGAGCCATTTTTCGCCAAAGGCGGCCACATTCGCGTCGTTTTCCAGAATCACCATGGTCTTCAGACGGCGCTCAATCTCGTCGCGCACTGGATAGTCGGCCCAGCCCGGCAAATTGGGCGATTCGCGCAAGAGGCCAGTGTCCATGTCGATGATGCCCGGCACGCCGATGCCGATGCCGAGCAATGCGCCGGAGTTTCCATACTTATGGGAGAGGCGCTGGATGGCTTCGCACATCTCGTTGAGCACGTGATCACGGCCCAGAGAGACTTTGGTGCCGAGGGTGACTTTTTCGACAAGGCGGCCGGTTTCATCCACTGCCGCAATGCGCAGGTTGGTTCCGCCCAGATCTACTCCGATTGCGAAGTGATTCATACTGGAACTCGGTGTTCGTCGTTCAAAGACGCGCCGGGGGACTCTTAGTTGTACATGGAGGCTTTCAGCGGCGTCAATATTAAATCGTTATATTACCGCTATTTTTGGCATTTCGGACAGTAGTGACTACTGCGCCCGCCGAGTACGACCCGCTTGACGGGGGTCCGGCAGGTTCGGCAGGGTTCGCCCTCCCGACCGTAGACGCGATGTTGAAGCTGGAAGAACCCTTCTTCGCCGCCGGCATCGACGTAGTCGGAGATGGAGGAGCCGCCCAGGGCAATTGCCTCCTGCAGCACTTCCCGGACAGACCCATAGAGACGGCGTAAGTCCCCCCGTGTCAATGACGCGGCACGCCGGCGGGGGCGAATGCCGGCGCGGAACAGGGATTCGTCAGCATAGATGTTGCCCACCCCTCGCAAGAGTTTCTGGTTCAGAAGCGCACTCTTGATCGGCGCCTTGCGTCCGCGAAAGAGGGCGACGAACCGCGCTTCGTCCACTTCCAGGGGCTCCACGCCTCCCGGGTCGAATCCGTTCGAGTGCACGCTCAGTTTTCCGAACATTCGGGGATCGATGAATCGCACCTCCCGGCCGGAAGTCAGTTTCGCGATGAGGTGGGTGTGTTTGGCGATTTCGGCGGCGGGCTCTACGACTACCAGGCGTCCAGTCATGCCCAGGTGGACGATCCACTGAGCGATTGTGTGGCGGACGTTCTTGTCCCCCAAAGGCCGGCGATCCTGAACGACTCCGGCCTCCAGATCGAGAACAATGTGCTTGCCCGCCCGATGGACACGCGCGATCCGCTTGCCTTCGAGCGTCGCGGCAATCTTCCAGGCGGGCGATTTCAAAGGCTGTTTTCGCGAACCGATCCAGACGGAGTCGATGCAGTCACCGGTAACACGTTTCGCCAGTCCGCGGGCGACGGTTTCAACTTCGGGAAGCTCAGGCACTATTCAGAATACTAGATCAATCGATGACCGAGAGGCTGCCACGATCTACGGGCTCCGAGCGATCTGGTTGCCCGAAGCTCGCAGCTCGAGGCTCGAAGCCCAAACCATACCGCGCGTCTAACGTTTCGGTTGTCCAGTTTGCCCCTCCACCGCCCGATTCGGTATGCTAGGGCGTACATTCCGGCTTCTGCTGATCATCCCAGTTTTCAATCTATTGTCCAGTTGCGGCAGCCAGTGTGTGCGACCCTTGGGGCGGCGGACCGCCGCACGAAATCTACGAGGCAAGAATTGAGCAGAGGCAGAACCGCGGTCGTTGTTGGAGCGCAGTGGGGCGATGAGGGCAAGGGCAAGATTGTCGACGTCCTCACGCGGACATTCTCAGTCGTAGCGCGCTATGCCGGCGGCCACAACGCCGGCCACACCGTCATCATCAGCGGCAAGAAGTTCATCCTGCAACTGGTGCCTGGCGGCATTTTGCGGCCCGACTGCATCAACGTCATCGGCAACGGCGTGGTGTTTGATCCGATGGCGTTTCTGAAGGAAGTTGCGTCGCTGCGAAACAGCGGCGTGAAAGTCGATGGCAACCTCTTCGTGTCAAACCGCGCGCAGGTGATATTGCCCTATCACCGCATGATGGAACTGGGCTCGGAGAATGCGCCCGGCCGGGTAAAGATCGGCACGACCTCGCGCGGCATCGGTCCGACCTATGAAGACAAAATGGGCCGGCGCGGGCTGCGCGTCGCCGACCTGCTCGATACGGCCCTGCTGTTCACACATATCGAGAACGCCGTGCGCGAGAAGAACATGATCGCGCACGCGTTATTCAATTCCGAACCGCTCGATGCCGACAAAATGTTCAAGGAATACTCCGAGGCGGCGCAGAAGATCGCACCCTTCGTTTGCGATACGGCGTTGCTCCTGAATCGCGCGCTGGCGGAAGGGAAGTCGATTGTGTTCGAGGGAGCTCAAGGCACCATGCTCGACATCGATCATGGAACCTACCCGTTCGTGACTTCGTCGAGCGCAACATCGGGCGGGGCGGTGACCGGAACCGGCGTGCCTCCTACTGCGATCGACACCGTGATCGGCATTACCAAGGCGTACTGCACCCGGGTGGGCGGTGGTCCGTTTCCCACGGAATTGCTCGACGAGCAGGGTGAAGACATCCGGAAACGCGGCAACGAGTTTGGCGCGGTCACAGGGCGTCCGCGGCGGACTGGCTGGCTCGATTTGCCTCTGCTGCGTTACGCTGGCATGATTAACGGAATCTCCTGGCTGGTTGTGACGAAGCTCGATGTGCTCGACCACCTGACCGAGATTCCGGTGTGCGTGGGGTACAAAATCGGCGGCAAAGCGACTGCCGAGATTCCGGCTCAGGCGTGTGGGTACGAAAAGATCGAGTGCGTATACCGCAAAATGCAGGGCTGGGCGACGCCAACGCAGGATATCCGCACGCTGGATGGGTTGCCCAAGGCCGCGCGTGAGTATCTGGCCTTCATTGAGAAGGAAACCGGAGCGCGGGTGGGGATGATTTCAACCGGGCCAGACCGGGAGCAGACGATCCTGGTGCCGGAGTTCGTGAGCCAGTTGGGCCTGCAATAAAGAGAGCCCGGCGGCCCTAGCCTAGTAGATGGAACGACTGGACGCGATGCGTCTTCAACGGAGCGACGGATGGTAGTGCTGGCGGTTACCTGGATGGCAAAAACGGGACGCGAAGCCGAAGTGGCGGCGCTGTTCGAAAAACTGACTGCTGAATCGCGCAAAGAGCCGGGCTGCATCATGTACCAGGTGCACAAGCACAAGACCGAACCGCGGCGATTCTTCATCTACGAGCAATACCGGGACGATGCCGGGCTCGAAGCGCATCGCGCTACTCCACACTTTCTGCAATACGCCAAGAAAGACTTGCCCAAGGTCGCTGACCGGGTGGAAGGGCATCTGTTCGAGCCGCTGGGATAGGGCGCGAGTTCTTAGTTCTCCGTCCGCAGTGTCGAGCGGGTTTCTCGGAGAACTGAGAACCGGGAACTGAGAACTCGTTCATTTGTCCGCCATCAGCACACCGCCCGAGGCGTAGCTTTCCTTCGACACTTCGACGAACGTCACGACGACGGCTTCGCGGCGGGCCCCGGCCTCTTCGGCCATCACATCGGTCATGCGTTGGGCGATCTTTCGTTTCTGGTCCGCGCTACGGCCGGTGAGCATGGTCACTTGCACGAGAGGCATAGGTTCGGCTCCTGGTTACCTGCGATTTCTATCCCCCAATGGATTGTCATTCAGGCTAGCAGGGTCACATCCCTTTGGTCATCTTGCCGGGGCCGGTTCTCGTATATAGAGTTTCTATATATAGGAAAGCGGAATCGAAATGGCATCGGTCAGCACACAGATCAAGCGTGGGAGCGCGGAGTTGGCAGTCCTTACCCTGCTCGCGGGACAGCCTTTGCACGGGTACGAAATTGCAAAGCGCATTGAGGAGCAGAGCAGGGGCGTCCTGCGTTTCGACATGGCTTCTCTTTATCCCATGCTGTACCGGCTGGAACGCAAGGCGTGGGTCAAGGCGGAATGGCAGACTCTGGCGAATGGACGGCGTCGGCGCTGCTACCGGCTTACCACGCTGGGCCGCCGGCAGTTAGCTCCGCTTCGGAAAGAGTGGCGTGCTTTCTTCAAGGCGCTTCAGAACGTGACGGAGTTTCAAAATGCCTGACTGGAAGAAACTGATCTGCGAACAGGTTGGCGTCCTGCGAGTTTGCCCGGCCGAGTTCACTGAGGAGCTTGTACGCGAGTGGGCCAGTCATCTCGAGGAGTCCTTTGAAACGTTCTTGAGCGAGGGACTGTCCTTCGGCGAAGCGTATCAGCGGGGGCTGCAGCAGATCCGCCAGCTTGCCGGGGCTCGGTCCCAAGTGCGGATATTGCAGGAGGTACTCATGCGCGGATTCACGAAACAAGTGGCGTTGCCGGGACTGGTGACGTTTGCTCTCGCCATGGCCTTCGGCGGAGCGCTGGACTTCGCTGGCATTCCTCCGAGGACCATCCTCTTCAGCAATGGACTGTTTCTATCCCTCCCGACCTCCTTGTTCTGTGTGCTTCCTCTCTGCGGCGCGGCCGGTGCGTTCATCTCCCGGCGCAACGGCGGCGGGCCGCTTCAGCGGATCACGGCATCTCTGTTCCTCCCTGCGATCATGGGTTCACTATTCACCGTGGGCGTGATCGCCGGATGGATCACTTCCCGGATTGTCCCATCGTACGGATGGAACTGGTCACTGGTTGTTCGGGCGTTCGCGCTTTGGCTGACAGGGTACGCAATCCTGCCTGCGATTCCACTCGTGCTGGGATCTGTCGCGGAGGTGAAGTTGAGTTCGATGCGCAAGCCAGCTGTCTAGGCGCGCAAAGAGACGCGGCAAGCCGCGTCTCTACTGTGCCAACTCGTATCCCGCAAAGAAGAAGCTCAGCTCGAAGCGCGCCGTGTCTTCGGCATCGGAGCCGTGGATCGCGTTGTGCTCAATGCTGGACGCCCATTTTTTTCGGATGGTGCCTTCTTCTGCGTTCGCTGGGTTGGTCGCACCCATCAGCTTGCGCAGGTCGGCGATGGCGTCTTCTTTCTCCAGGGCGAGCGCCACGATCGGGCCGCTCGACATGAAGTTGGTCAGCGAGTTGTAGAACGGACGGCTGGCGTGCACGGCGTAAAACTGCTCCGCCTGATGCTTGGAGATCTCCAGCATCTTCATGGCCAGAATGTGGAAGCCGTTCTTTTCGAACTGCTCGATGATGTCTCCGATCGCGTGCGCTTTGACCGCGTCGGGCTTGACGATAGTGAGAGTGCGTTGCAGGGTTTTCATAGATCAGGTCACAGGTCTCAGATGTCAGGTTTCAGGAAAAGCTAACTGCTAACGGCAGCCTTGCCCAGCGCTGCGGCCAGGGTTTCGCCAATATCGGCGGGCGACTTCGCTACGCGAATGCCGGCCTTCTCCATGGCCGCAATCTTTTCCGCGGCCGTGCCTTTGCCGCCGGAGATGATCGCACCGGCGTGGCCCATGCGGCGTCCGGGGGGCGCGGTTTGGCCGGCAATGAAGCCGACCACCGGCTTCTTCATGTGGGACTTCACGAATTCGGCGGCCGTCTCTTCCGCGTTGCCGCCGATTTCGCCGATCATCACGACCGCTTCGGTCTGCGGATCGCGGTTGAAGAGTTCGAGCGCATCGATGAAGTTCGTGCCGATGATAGGATCTCCGCCGATGCCGATGGCAGTGGATTGTCCAATACCGCGCTGAGTAAGTTGATGCACGGCTTCGTAGGTGAGCGTCCCCGAACGCGACACGATACCGACGCTGCCTTCTTTGTGAATATGTCCGGGCATGATGCCGATCTTGCATTTGCCCGGAGAGATGATGCCGGGACAATTCGGTCCGATCAGCCGTGAACGGCGGTCCTGCAGGAATTCCCAGGCACGAACCATGTCGAGCGTCGGGATGCCTTCGGTGATGCAGACGATGAGTTCGATCTCGGCATCGGCTGCTTCCATGATCGCGTCGGCGGCATACGGAGGCGGCACAAAGATCACCGTGGCGTTGGCGCCGGTCTTGTCGGCGGCTTCCTGCACCGTGTTGAAAATCGGCCAGCCTTCGTGAGTGGTGCCGCCCTTGCCCGGAGTGACACCGCCGACAACCTGCGTTCCATATGCGGCGCAAGCTTTGGCGTGAAAGGTTCCCTCACGCCCGGTCAGACCCTGCACCACCAATCGCGTTCTCTTATCAGCCAAAATTGCCATGATTGCTCGCTTTCGAAAAACAGCTACTAGCTCCTAGCTTTTAGCCGCTAGCTTCTTGCTGCCGCTACCACCTTTTCGGCAGCATCTTTCATTGTTTCTGCAAGCGTAAAGTTTAGTCCTGACTCGGCCAGGATCTTCTTACCTTCTTGAACGTTTGTGCCTTCCAGTCGAAGCACAATGGGCAGTTGGATGTGTGTCTTTTTCGCGGCTTCGACCACGCCCGTGGCCAGCGTGTCCACGCGCAGAATACCGCCAAAAATGTTGATCAGCACGGCGCGCACGTTCTTATCGCTGAGCAGAATCTCGAACGCGTTCGCGACCTGCTCGGCGTTGGCACCGCCGCCGACGTCCAGAAAGTTTGCCGGCATGCCGCCCGCGTACTTGATGATGTCCATGGTAGCCATCGCCAGACCCGCGCCATTGACCATGCAACCGACGCTGCCGTCGAGTTTGATGTAGTTCAGGTTGTGCTTGGACGCTTCGACTTCCAGCGGATCTTCTTCCGTGATGTCGCGTAGCTCGCGAATGTCCGGATGGCGGAAAAGCGCGTTGTCGTCAAAGTTCATCTTGGCGTCGAGTGCGACCAGACGGCCATCGGTCGTCGTGATGAAGGGATTGATTTCGACCAGCGAGGCGTCGGTGTCAAGGAAAGCGCGGTAGAGGCCAGTCAGGAACTTCACCGCCGGATTCACCTGCGCTCCGGACAATCCCAGGGAGAACGCGATCTTGCGCGCTTGAAACGGCTCCAGTCCCATGCCGGGATCGATGTACTGCTTGAGGATCGCTTCGGGTCGCTCGGCCGCGACTTGCTCGATCTCCATGCCACCCGCAGCCGAGGCCATGAACACTGGCTTACCCTCGCCGCGATCGACGAGGATGCCGAGGTAGAGTTCTTTCTCGATGGGAAGCGTCTCTTCGATCAGCAGACGCCGCACGATGCGGCCTTCGGGGCCGGTCTGGTGCGTGACCAGATTCATGCCCAGAATCTTGCCCGCGAGCGCCGTTGCCTCTTCGACGGATTTCGCCAGTTTGACGCCGCCGCCCTTGCCGCGTCCGCCGGCATGGATCTGGGCCTTCACGACCACACCGGTTGCGCCTGCATCGAACAGGCTCTTGGCCGCGGCTGTGGCCTCTTCCACCGTGAGGGCCATCATTCCGCGCGGCACAGTGACGCCGAACCGCTTCAGGATTTCTTTTCCCTGATACTCATGAATTTTCATAATGATTCCAGAACCGTCGCTGGTCGTTGGTCGTTCGTCGTGCGCTTGTCCAGGCAAACATCCAATGAAAGGGACCTTCGCTTGCGGATTCGATCAGCAGTCAGCAAACTCACGATTTTATAGGACGCCGGGCAATCGGCCAAGGGCGAGCATCCATCGGTGATGGGAATCACTGCGCCAGAAGGAAAACTGCATCAAGCGGACAATCTGGGTCGTCTGATTCACATGCGACTTGTATCCCTCAACCTCGGCCGGCCGCGACTGCTTACCTGGAAGGGTGAAACTCTCAACACGGGAATTTTCAAGGCGCCGGTGCATGGCAGAATTATGCTGCGCACGACGAATCTCGACGGCGACCGGCAATCCGATTTGTCGGTGCACGGTGGCGTCCACAAGGCAGTCTACGCCTATCCGTCGGAACACTATGCCTACTGGCACAAAGAACTTCCGAACGAACCGCTGCCCTGGGGCGCATTCGGCGAGAACTTCACCGTCGAGGGCATGGTGGAGATGGAAGTCCGGATCGGAGACGAGTACCGCGTCGGTTCGGCGATCGTTCGGGTGACCACGCCCCGCCTCCCGTGTCTCAAACTGGCGGCAAAGTTTCGCCGCGACGACATGATCGTGCGATTTCTGCGCAGCGGCTTCAGCGGTTTCTATTTCGCAGTTGTTGAAGAGGGCGAAGTCGGGGCCGGTGACGAAATCGAACTTCTCGCACGAGACGACTCGAGTGCAACGATTGCGGAAGTCAACTATGCCTACGTCTTCCCCTCGGCGGATGCGGACCTGCTAGGGCGAGTGGCCAGAACAAAAGGTCTCCCGGAGAGCTGGCGCGAGCGATTCCGCGCCAAGCTCGAAGACTTCGCCAAGAAGCAAACGATTTGAAAGACGGCGCGCGCTGCGGTAGGTTGGAGGTCCGATGATCCTCGACGCCCTTCATCGCATCGCCAACCACCGCCAGTCGCTCACTCGCGAAGAAGCTCACGCGGTGATGAGCGAGGTATTGACCGGCAAATGTACGGACGCGCAGGTTGCGGCTCTGCTGGTCGCGCTGCACATGAAAGGCGAGACGGTCGAGGAAATTGTCGGGTTTGCAGAAGCCATTCGATCAGCGGCCACGCCGCTCAATTTGCACAAAAACTCCACGCTCGACGTCAGCGGCACCGAGCGCGATGCGCTGGTTGATACGTGCGGCACCGGGGGTGACACCAGCGGGACATTTAACATCTCGACCGCTACGGCCCTGGTCGCTGCGGGTGCGGGTGTTCGGGTGGCCAAGCACGGCAACCGCAGCGTGACCTCGAAGTGCGGCTCGGCCGACGTGATGGAAGCCCTCGGAGTGAAGGTTGATTTGCCGCCCGCCGCTGTCGCTGCCTGCCTCGAGACAATCGGAATTGCGTTCCTCTATGCGCCGGCCATGCATTCCGCCATGAAATTCGTGCAGCCGGCGCGCCGCGAGCTGCGCCTGCGCACGGTCTTCAACCTGCTTGGCCCTCTCACCAATCCTGCGCACGCGACCTGTCAGGTCGTGGGCGTATATTCTGCCGACCTGGTGGAAAAACTGGCGGAGGCGCTCAGCATGCTGGGGCTGCGGCGGGCGCTGGTGGTGCATGGCAGCGACGGGCTGGATGAAATTACGATCACCGGCCCAACGCGCGTGGGAGAAGTGCGGGAAGGGCAGGTGCATACTTACGAAATCACTCCTGAAGATTGCGGGCTGCGCCGCGCTCCACTGGAGGAAATCGCCGGTGGCGACGCAGCGACGAACGCTTCGCTGATCCGCGAAGTGCTGGAGGGGAAACGGTCTGCCAGACGCGATGTGGTCCTTCTGAATGCGGCTGCTGCACTGGTGGCGGCCGGACGTGCCGATCATCTACGGGATACGGTGCCGCTAGCGGCCAAGGCGATTGACTCGGGGGCGGCTGCCGGGAAGCTTCGTCAGTTAGTCCAATTTTCTACCTCGGGCCACTAATTGCACAGGTCGTAACATCTATCCAAATTGAGCGAGCCCCGCTCAAAGGAGAAATGAATGAACCGTGCACTGGCCGCGCCCTTCTTGATTCTCTGCACCATCTCCCTCGCCGCATCGCAGCAAATTCAGGTCAGCCGTCAAAACAAGACGATCGCCGTGATCGCCGAGGAATCCGTATCTGTGGATCCGGAGATCGCTGTCGTCATGATTGGCTATCACAGCTACGGAGCTACACGAGACGCAGCATTAAGCGATAATCTCCGGGTTTCCGAGCAGGTGCTTCAAGCACTTCTTGATGCCAACGTTCCGAAGCAGAACATCGAGACCAAAAAGTAACTTGTCATTGGCCGATCCGGACGAGAAATGGACTCCTGAGATGAAGAAAGCCCGTCAGTTCGAAACCAGACAGTCCTGGAACATCACGGTGCCAGTATCACAGGTGAATGCACTTATCGAGACAATGATTCAAGCAGGCGTTAATGAAATTGACGGGGCAACCTGGATGGTCTCCAATCCTGCGGAGCTCCAGGCCAAGGCTAGTGGTGCCGCGCTCGCCAAAGCGCGTTCGATTTCAGAGCAGATGGCGAAGGGGCTCAACGCGAAACTCGGTGATCTGGTATATGCAAGCAACAAAACGCCAGCAGACGAGAACCGCTTTGTGGAGCAGTTCTGGAGTCGGTCGGACGCGCCTCATGCATGGAAGAAATGGATCGGCGACAAGCCCAAAGTAGAAATCTATCCAGAGAAGGTCAAGCGAACGGCGACGGTGTACGCGGTCTTCTCCATTGAATGAGGGCAGTGGGCTATTTTGGGGCTACCGTGACGCCGCTTTCTTCAATGCCTCGATCTGCGCCAGATGGTTTGTCCCATGTACGCCCATCCGCTGGGCGATCTCGGCTACGTCCATCTCCCGCTGGAATTCCGGATGATGCGCCGACCTGGTGTAGTCGGCAGGCTTCAGGCGGCGCAGCAGGCGCAAGCTGTGATGCCGGGCCAATCCGTAGAACGCGACCAGTTCTGCCGGCGGCGATTCCATATAGCCCAGATTGCGCGCCCACGCGTCCTGATCGAGCGGCGCAATTACAGGCTTCGCGTCGGCCAGCATCTGGCGCAGGCGGTATCCGAGGACGATCTCCATGTCGGCGAGGTGGCCGAGGATCTCCAGAATGCACCATTTCTCGGGGGATGGTTTGTAGCGCAGCGTCTTCTCGGACAGGCCAGACACGGCAGCCGCGATCTCTTTCGGACTTCGTTCCGCCGCGTCCAGATGCGATTTGAATTCTGCTTCAGTCATAGGATTGGGTAATTGGGTAATTTTGAAATTGGGTAATTTGAGATCGGCTTCGAGCTTTAAGCCAAACGGTGACCTGCAACACCAATTGCAAAATTTACCCGATTACCAAAATCTACTTCACGTCCGCTCGCGCCATGTATTCCGCCACCTGCACGTTCCAGCCCAGTTCTCTGGTCATCAGGTCACGAAGTTGCGACGATGCGGCCGGCTCGCCGTGGACCAAATACGTCACTCCCGGTTTGTTCTTGAAAGTGCGCAGCCACTCCAGCAACTCCGGCGGGTCGGCGTGGTCACTGAATTGCTCGAGCGCGGCGACCTGCGCCCGAATGGGGACCATGTCGCCGAAGATCTTCACCTCCGGCCCGCCGCTCTTGATGGTAGCTCCACGGGTGCCGGGCGCCTGAAAACCGATGAAGATGACCAGATTCTTGGGATCGGGCAGGCGTTGCGCCAGATGATGCAGGATCCGTCCGCCGGTGACCATGCCGCTCGACGAAATAATGATGCAAGGGAATCGGCTGTCGTTGATCTTTTTCGACTCTTCTGCCGTTTGCGCGAAGGTCAGTCCAGGCCAGTCGATGGGTGACCCATACTTCTTGATCAGTTCGGCGGCCTGCGGCGTGTACTCTTCCGAGTGCTTCAGAAAAATCTCAACCGCTTTGATGGCCATGGGGCTGTCGCAAAAAACGGGAATGCGCGGAATCTGCCCTGACTCCATCAGTTCCTTCAGCATGAAGATAAATTTCTGAGTGCGCTCGACGGCAAACGCCGGAACCACGATGCTCCCGCCGCGCTCGACGGCTGTGCGAATCATGCGAGCCAGTTCGGGGCGCGGATCGGTGTCGGGGTGCTGCCGGTTGCCGTAGGTTGACTCCATCACGAGAACGTCCGCGGTCTCGCCTTCCTGTGGGCCGGAGTGCACGACTTTGCCGGGCGCGATCTCTGCATCGCGGACGCGCCCGATATCACCGGTGAAGAGCAAGCGACGTGTCTGCCCGTTGGTTTTCAGCGTGATCTCGGCCATGGTCGATCCCAGAATGTGTGCGGCGGGCACAAAGCGAAACGACAATTCCGGACTGAGTTCGGTTGTCTGCCCCACCGCAACCGGCTTGAAGCGCTGCAGACAGTCTTGTGCTTCTTCCATCGTGTAGAGCGGTAGTGCCGGGTCGTGCTTGGACGCTTTCTTCTTGTTATAGAACTCGGCGTCTTCTTCCTGCAGGTGTCCGGAGTCGGGCAACACCACCGAGCACAGGTCAATCGTCGCCTGGGTGGCGTAGATCGCGCCCTGGAAGCCTTCTTTCACCAAACGGGGAATCCAGCCGCAGTGGTCGAGGTGGGCATGCGTCAGGATCACGGCGTCGATTTCGCGTGCCGGAACCGGAGTGTCCTGCCAGTTGCGCTCGCGCCAGTCTTTCTGTCCCTGAAACAATCCGCAGTCGATCAGGACCTGGTAACCCTGCTTGCCGCTCGAATCGAAAGTGGTGTTGATCAGATGTTTCGAGCCGGTGACGGTGCCGGCGGCGCCGAGAAACTGGATGTAGGGCAAGAGACCCCCAATTGCAGAATGCAGAAGTCAGATTGCAGAAGTGAACTGTACTCGATCTGCTTTCACTTCTGCAATCTGACTACTGGCTTATGCTTTTATTTTTGCTCCGCGATCTTGAATACGTTATTTGTGAGGTCGCTTTCGGGCACGCTGCCGTCGTTGACGACGATCTCGGTCGGGGTTCCGGTGATTTCGATCCGGGTAGTCGCCGTTGATTTGGCGCGAACCTCGATCCTCTGCCGGATCTCGCCGTCGACGAAACGAACCGTGAATGGCACCTCGGCTCCGGCACTGCCGAGATTTTCGAGGGTGACGGTTACCATCTGCTTCCCGGCGTCGTTCTTCCAGGCGTGCACCGCCGCCACGCGAAAATCCGGCAGGCCGCGGTCGTGGTAGACCCAATCGTCGAAGAACCAGGTCAGATCGCGCTTCGTCGCTGACCTGACCAGTTGTTCCACATATTTCGGGTCTTTGTCGTCTTCGGCGCGATACTTTCGGATGAACTGCTTGAAGACATCGTCGCCGATCATGTCGCGCAGCATCCACCAGACGTAGGCGGCTTTGCTGCGGTAGTAGGTCTCGTCGTAGGTGGTGGCGAGGGGCTGGCCGGGATTTTTCTGCGGAGCGGCTGCCACGTCTTTTTCGGCGTCGAGAAACGTGGCGCGATGGATGCCGAGGAAATCCAGCGCGGCCTGGCGGCCATCCTGCCTGTCGGCGCGATAGAGCGCCTCGGCGAAGTGTGCCAGCCCTTCGTGGATCCACGGACGCGGAGACGAGAGAGCCGAATGCGTCAGCAAATGCACCAGGTTCAACTCAGCCAGCTTGCGGTCGTCGCCGGCCATTGAGGCCAAAAGCAAGTTGCCACTCTCAAAAGGAGCAGCCTTGGGGTCGGCGAGGTCGGCAATCACTATCGTCGCAGAAGGCTTGCCGAACCACTCGGCAATGAATTTGGACGCGGGATCGAGAGCACTAAGGTAGGCCGCTGCTCCCACATCGTGGCCAGAGAGGCGGAAAAGGCGGAGCGGAGGGTTCGACTGATCCTCATAACTGGCCGCGAGCAAGGCGGGCGTGACTGCGCCGAGTCGCGGCCACGCGCACTGAGGCAACAGGTATTGATTCCTACCCGACTCGAAAATCAACTGACCGGGTGAGCAAAGTGGGATTATAGGCCTCTCTTCGGGCGCACTGGACATCGTCAGTTTTGCGTGAAATTCGCTGTCCGCCTCCCGCGCCCGCCACCGGTCTGCCACCTGAAACATGCTGTTGCCTTCGCTGAAGTCCGCAGCCACGGTCGTAATCGGATACCACGCGACATACCCTGCGCCTCGCACTGCTGTGAACGACGGACTGATCTGGTCCCAGCTGGTGTGCTTCGCGACTTCTTCAGGCACGCCGATCTGCGTCAGGCGCGTCGCATCAAGGGCGATCGTTCCTTCGTAGCCGATTTCAAACTCGACCGTTTCCTTCGCATTGATTTCGGCAGGCAAGGCGACAATGGCTTCGGAAAGCGCCCCGGTGTGATCAATATCGGAAACGTAGGGCTGCGCTACAAACTGCACCGGCTTGCCCCCAACTCTGATGGATCGCCAACTCAGCGAAGACGAAATCTGCAGGACGGCATTCTTCTGCGGCTGGGCGGAGTCGTTGCGCAGCGTGATCTTGCCGCGGGCGCCCAGGCGCTGCTGATCCGGCTCCAGGCGGATGTCCAGATCGTATTTCGTGATGGTGAAGGCTTCACGGTCGAGCGCTGCGGCCGAAAGGCTTAAACCACAGAGGAAACAGAGGACACAGAGGAACCTCATGCTTGCTTCGATGCGGCCAGACGTCTCTGACGCACCACCTCGTACAAGACTACGCCGGCCGCCACGGAGACATTCAGAGACGGGACTTGCCCCAGCATCGGGATCGACACCAGAAAATCGCAATGGCGGCGGACGAGATCGTGCAGGCCCTTGCCTTCGGCGCCGAGTACGATGGCGCAGTGCATCTTGTAGTCGATCTGGTCGTAGGTCTGCTGCCCGCGTTCATCCAGGCCGACGATCCACAGTTCTTTTGATTTCAGGTCTTCGAGCGCGCGCGAGATATTGGTGACTTTCGCGATGGGCAAATGCTCGCTCGCGCCGGCCGATGCTTTGGCGACCGTTCCTGTCACTCCCACGGCGCGCCGTTCGGGGATGACCACGCCGTCGGCGCCCGCGGCGTCGGCTGTCCGCAGAATTGCGCCGAGATTGTGCGGATCTTCGACACCGTCGAGTACGACGATCAGTGAGTGTTCGCCGCGGCGCGCCGCCACGATGTCGTCAAGATCGTTGTATTGCTTCGCCGACGTGACCGCCACCATGCCCTGGTGCGCGGCGTTGCCGGCGAGGCGATCGAGCTCGACGCGGGTCAGTACGCGCACCGGCACGCCGATCTTGCGGCATTCTTCAATCACGCGCTGGATGCGGATATCGTGGCGTTCCTTGGCCACTCCCACCCATTCAAAGGCACGCCCTCGCGCTTTCAGCGCTTCGGTGACGGTGTTAATGCCGTAAAGAACATTCATACGCGAGAATACGGATGCAGATCAGTTTACCGGACCGAAGCCTGGGCAGCGATGTGTCCGCCGGGGATTGACGGTCATCCAATGCTAGACTGACATGTTTGGAGAGACCCCGTTGAACCCAGTGTACATTCTGTCGGCAGTGCGCACGCCGATTGGCAAATTCGGCGGATCGCTGGCCTCGCAGACCGCCGCTGACATGGGCGTCGTCGCTGCCAAGGCAGCGATAGACCGCGCCGGCGTGCAGCCGCAGCAGGTGGAAGAAACGATCTTCGGCAATGCACGCCAGGCTGGAGGCGGCCCGAATCCGGCGCGACAAGTTTCCATCCGCAGCGGCGTTCCCCAGGAAGTGCCCGCCTACACGATCAATAAGGCGTGCGCTTCGGGCATGAAGAGCATTGCGCTCGGTTTTCAGGAGATCGCCGTCGGCAATCTTGAATGTGTACTGGCGGGCGGCACCGAGTCCATGTCGCGACTTCCTTACTATCTTGATGGAGCGCGTTGGGGATACCGCCTGGGCCATCAGGAACTGGTGGACGGCATGTATCGCGACGGCTTCTTCTGCCCGCTAGCCAAAATGGTGATGGGCGAAACCGCCGAACTGCTCGCCGAACAATACAAGATCACGCGGGAGGAGCAGGACCAGTTCGCGCTCTGTTCGCAGAAGCGCGCCGCGAATGCTCAGGCCACCGGACGGTTCGACGCGGAAATTGTCCCGGTGACGATTGAGGGTAAGAAGGGAACGACTGTGTTCGCGCGTGATGAGCACCTCTTCCTCGAAGCCTCGCCGGAGAAAATGGCGAAGCTCGCTCCGGTGTTCTCGAAAACCGGCACGATCACAGCGGGAAATTCGTCGGGCATCACCGATGGCGCTGCTGCCGTCGTGCTTGCCAGCGAGGACTTCGTCAAGCGCAACAACCTCAAACCGCTGGCGCGGATCATGGCCGCGACCTCGGCCGGGGTAGATCCGCGCATGATGGGCATCGGGCCGGTGCCCGCGATCCGGAAAATGGAACAGAAGCAGGGCTTGAAGCTCGCAGACTTTGAACTGGTCGAACTCAACGAAGCCTTCGCGGCTCAAGTGTTAGCTTGCGACCGTGATCTTCATTTCGATCGCGACAAGCTCAACGTGAACGGGGGCGCGATCGCCCTTGGCCATCCCATTGGCTGCACCGGCGCTCGCATTACCGTTACCCTGCTCCACGAGATGCTGAAGCGCAAGGCCCAGCGCGGACTCGCCACCCTTTGTGTGAGTGGGGGCATGGGCATGGCGCTCGCCATCGAAAATGTCGCCTGACCCCCAACCGGAATTTCGTTTGGCGAGCACTGCCGACGCCAATCTCCTGCTCGACTTCATGCGCGATTACTACGCCTTCGACGGCCATCGTTACGACCGCGAGGCCGCTCGCGCCGCTCTGCTCGGCCTGCTGAAGAATCCTGTGTTCGGTCTGGCCTGGCTTGTTCTCGATTCCGGGACTCCAGTGGGATATATCGTGCTGTGCTTCGGGTACAGCCTCGAGTACCTGGGGCGCGACGCTTTCATCGACGAGTTCTATCTGATCGAGTCGTACCGCGGACGAGGTTGGGGACGGAAAACGCTCGACTTTGTCCGTGAGCAGGCGCGGTTGAATCACGTGCGAGCGATCCACCTGGAAGTCGTCCAGCGCAACACGGCGGCGCTGGAGTTCTATCGCGAGGCAGGGTTCAAGGATCACGGGCACCATCTGATGTCGTGGCCGGTGTCCTGATCAACCAAATTCCCGCAAGAAATCGCCCAAACTACCGGTCCTCGGGCTCGTTGTCACATCGAACAGTGAGACAGATCACACAGAAATGTGCCAAATAACCCACCTCCCTCCTTGGGCAGTGCCGCGCAGCTGATCATGCCGGATTCGCGCACGCAAACTGTAAGTCAATTTGCTGCTAGCACATAGGTGGCTCCGCGCCTAAAAAATAGGACGCCCAACCGGATTGGCCCCAGGGGTGCCCTTACCCTTCCCGTGGAAACGAAAGACCGGACCGAGAAGTCCGGCTCTCACGAGGAGGCTCTCCATGGCGACTGCGACGCAAATGATGGCAATCGGAACAATCTCTTCCCGATTCCAACCGGCAACGGAGTGTGAGGTAAGATCGAATTCGCCCTACGGGCTTCCGATCGCCGACGATTGCGCCAGCCACACACTGCGCGGCGGAGACCTCACTTGTGCGCTCTCTTCAGAGTCTCTACGTGACCTGGACCGGATCTCGCATGCGAATTCGTATCCCGCGGGCGCGCTGCTTGTTGTCGAAGGGCAGACGGCGCGCGGTGTCTACATCTTGTGCCACGGACGCGCCAAGTTGATGACCACCAACCGGGAAGGAAAGACTCTAATCCTGAAGATCGCGCAACCGGGCGAGATACTGGGACTCGATGCGGTGATCAGCGGCCGGCCTTACGAATTTACGGTAGAGACGCTGCACGCTTCCCAACTAGCGTTCGTCAGCCGTGAAGACTTTCTGCGGTTTCTCCGGACCCACGGAGATGCCTGCCTCTATGCTGCCCAACATCTCAGCCGGGACTGCCGCTCGGTTTACGATTCGATCCGCTCGATCGGCTTGAGCCACTCGGTTTCGGAAAAACTGGCGCGGCTGCTGCTGCAATGGTCAGCCGAGGGGAAGAGCGCCGACGGCACAGTTCGCATCAAGTTGGCTTTAACGCACGAGGAGATCGCGCAGTTGATCGGTTCCTCGCGCGAGACAGTAACCCGCATTCTCGGCGACTTCAAGAAGCGGCGCCTGCTGGAACTGCATGGTTCCACCCTGGTCCTGCGCAACAAGGCTGCCCTGGAAGACATGGCTGGCAGCTAGGACCCTGCGTTCCGGAGAACCTGCCGATCTCGGTCCCAGCTGCCAGCTCCATCAGTCTAGTTTCACTGCGGAGCAACCTGGATGGTGATTGCTCCGCCGACATCCACTCCACTGTCGGCTTCCAACATGTAGCCGGAATTCGCCGACACCATATACAGAATGAGGTTGCTGGAAAGATTGTTCACGTTTGCCGTGCTCCGGCCGGTTGTGTCCACGGAGTAGGTTCCGGTGAGATCGGCGTCGGTTACCGATCCGGCGGGCGGGAAGACGGGAGTGAAACCGCCCGCTCGATAATCGGTGCGGAGAGACCCCGAACCATCTGGAGTCCATGTGCCAACCCGATCGCGGTAGGGAAATGTCGAGTTTGCGTCGAAGCCGTCCATGAATAGGGCGTACTGCCCCTTCATCGTGCTATTGGAAAACGTACCGGACTGCTTGTCGACAGTACCGTCTTCCACGTTGATGGAGTCGTTGACCAGAAAGTACGCGCGCGACGGGCTGACCAGGTACAGCACCTTTTCGTTGGCAACCCCGGTGGAGAGATTCAGCAGGACATCTGCGCGTCCGGACGAGGGGTCGACGGAGTAGCTGCTCACCGGATTTGCGGCGAGCGAAATCCCTGTGATGGGCGTGCCATCTTGCACCGTATCGAAGCTCCCGCTCGTCACATTGCCGGCGCCGTCGGCGGCAAACAACCCTACGGAATGAATGCCTTGAACATTGGAGGTTTCGCCCGTGCTGCCGAAAACGTAAGTGCCGTTGAGCGAAGCGACGGAGAATGGCCCGCCAGTCTGCGCTTCAGCTTGGCCAATGGAGAGTGACGACGCTGCGTCCACATTGAAAAGCCGAACCTTTCTGGCATTCACGACATAGTAGAGGTAGTCGTTGGTTCCGGTGTCATCGGTGATCGTTATGTTGCCACGACCCGTGGTGGCCCCGGGCGCCTGAGCCGTACCGGTAATGGTGACGGGAGAGACGAGCACACCGCCGACTAGCACATCGCCGGTGCCGGTGATATTGCCACCAGTCAGGGTGATCTGACCGACCTTCGCGCTGCCCGCGGCCAAGTCATGGGCCTGATAAACAAACGTGCCCGAGGGTGTGCTGGCGAAAGCGGAGGCGTCCTGTTTCTCACCCGAACCGCCGCTGGTAGCGAATCCATCGGCCTCTTCCATCGAGAAGTGGCTCACATCGCTGAAGGCAATGTGATAGAGGGAGGCGCCACCGCCGGGGAAGTTGAACTGGATATCTCCGCTGCCGTCGGTATTGATCCTGTAGGAGCCAGTGATTTGATCGGAAAATTCTTGAAAATCCTCTATGAAGTCGTCGGTGCCGGTCGTGATGTTGCCATTCCCGTCAGCCGTGAATACGCCTCCTTCTACGAAGAAGAAGGAATTGATGTTGTCCGGCGTACCGACGCCGCGCAGCGTGAACGCGTATTGCCCGTTCAGGCTCGCTTTGCTGAAGCCGCCGGGGTTACCGCCGCCACCGCCGCCATTGTCGTTTCCACCGCCGCAACCTGCGGCGAAAATCAAGGCCCCAACGGCTGCCAACGCCGCCATCACACGAATACACTTCGACGAGGTAGTAAGGGGATTCATGGCACACACTCCTGTATCCGGTAAGATGCTCCAAACCCGAATTCTAGAGTAAAGTTTTGTGAATACGGATTGGCAGGCAGGTTACCAGGTCACCCTTCGGTCACTCTGGCAGGAGGGCGGGCCATCGCTTCTGATGCCAGTTTCTTGCGCGCTTCCCAGAGCCACACCACGATCCGATACAAGAACAAAACGCCCAGCACAAAGGCGTACTGCAGCGGTTTGCGCAGGTCCGCTTTGACCAGCCAGATGTAGTGGATGACCCCGGCAATGGCACTGATGTAGATCAGCCGATGCAGGCGCTGCCAGTTCTTTCCCAGGCGCCGGATCCATCCCTTGGTTGAGGTGATGGCGAGCGGAATCAGCAGCAGGAATGCGGTGAAACCAACGGTGATGAACGGACGCTTGGCGATGTCCTTGATCATCTCGTGCCAGTCGAAGAACTTGTCGAGCCAGATGTAGGTGGTGAAATGCAGGCAGGCGTAAAAAAATGCGAACAGCCCGATCATGCGGCGCACGCCGATGAGCCAGTACTGCTTCGTGAGTTTGCGGAGCGGCGTGATGGAGAGCGTGGTCAGAATCAGGATCAAAGTCCAGTCGCCAGTCGAGTGCGTTATCACTTCGATGGGATTGGCGCCCAGACCGCCGTGGAACGCCTTCCAGACGAGCCGGGCCAGGGGAACGAGCGCCCCGATAAAGATCGCGATTTTGATGATGCGCAGCGTCATTTGGTAATTGTGTAATCGGGTAATTTGGTAATCTGAAAATCGCGGGCCGCGCGTGTTCCAAATTTCACAATTACCCGATTACCAATTTACAAAATCCTAGAAGTTCTTCTTCAGGTCCATCCCCGCATATAGGCTCGCGACCTGGTCATAGCCGTTGAACATCAGCGTCGGGCGCTTGAGGAATTCTCCCAGACGCCGTTCTTTGGCCTGGCTCCAGCGCGGGTGGTCGACGTTCGGATTCACGTTGGAATAGAAGCCATACTCGTTCGGAGCCGACAACTGCCAGCTGTTCATGGGCTGGCTTCCGGTGAAGCGAATCCGGACGATGGATTTCGCGCTCTTGAAACCGTACTTCCATGGAATCACCATGCGCAGCGGTGCCCCGTCCTGATTGGGGAGGACCTCTCCGTACATGCCGAAGCAGAGCAACGCCAGTGGATGCATGGCTTCGTCCATGCGCAAGCCTTCGACGTACGGCCACTGCAGTACTGGAACACGCTGCCCGGGCATCTGCTTGGGATCATAGAGAGTGGTGAACTCGACATACTTCGCTTTTGGCAGCGGATCGGCGCGCTTGATCAGTTCGCTGAGCGAGAATCCAATCCAGGGCACGACAATCGACCAGCCCTCGACGCAGCGGTGACGGTAGATGCGTTCTTCCGGCGAGGCCATTTTGATGATGGCATCAACATCGAGCACTTGCTTCTTCTTGACGTCGCCGTCGATGGTGACGGTCCACGGACGGGTCTTGAAATTCTTGGACAGGCCGGCGGGCTCGTATTTGTCGGTGGAGAATTCGTAAAAATTGTTGTAGTTGGTTACGTCTTTGTAGGGCGTCTGGGGCTCGGTTGTGCTGAAAGGGCTCTTTTGCAAGCCATCAATCTTGTTATTCGCGCTGACGGTGGTCGACGGCTGCCCCAGTTCGCGCAGGCCGATTCCGGCAGCGGCCACCGCTCCTGCCGCTGCGGCGCCCGCCAGGAAACGGCGGCGGTTCAAATACACACTCTTGGGAGTAATCTCGGACGACGGAATGTCCGACGCCTTCTTGATCAACATTACCTCACCCCACCACTAGAATACAAGCTGCGGCTGAGCTTGAATGTGCCACAAGCAAGTTATAGGACGCCGGGGAGAGGAAAAAGATTCACTTCGCAGGTTGCGTGTTCAGACGACGCCCTTGCGCAGAACTTCGCGCACTTTCCGGGCAAGGTGTTGCAGAGTAAAGGGCTTTTGCAGGAACGCAGTGTTGGGGCCGAGTGTGCCCTGGTGAAGAATCGTGTCTTCGGTATAGCCGGAGAGGTAGAGAACCCCCATGTCGGGGCGCAAGAGGAGAAGCCGGTTCGCCAGTTCCCGCCCGCTGATGCCGGGCATCACCACGTCGGTGATCAGGATGTCGATCCGGCCGGAGAAAGCTGCCGCGGCGTGCAGGCCCCTCTCGCCATCGGCCGCCTCCAGAACCTTGTACCCGCGTGCCGCCAGAGTTTGCCGGACCAACTCGCGAACGGAGTCCTCGTCTTCGACCAGCAGCACGGTTTCGCAGCCGCCCTTTTCGTTCTCTCGCGACAAGGCTGGGCGCAACTCCTGGGCGGAGTCCTCGACCCTGGGCAAGTAGATGTAGAACGTCGTACCGGCGCCCACCTCACTCTGGGCGAAAATGTATCCGCCGGTCTGTTTGACAATGCCATAGACCGTCGAAAGTCCCAAGCCTGTTCCTTTCCCTTTTTCCTTGGTGGTGAAGAACGGCTCGAAGATGCGGGACTGTGTCTCCTTGTCCATGCCGTGTCCGGTGTCGCTCACCGAAAGGACAACATAGCGGCCGGGCTGGATGAAGCGGTGCTCACCGAAATTCTGACGCACAGTGACGTCCGAACTCTGGACTGTGATCCTGCCGCCGTTCGGCATGGCGTCTTTGGCGTTGACCACGAGATTCATCACTACTTGTTCCAGCTGTCCGGCATCGGCGCGGGTTCTTCCGGCATCTGGAGAGAGGCGTGTCATGAGGGCAATGTTTTCGCCGATCAGGGGCCGGAGCAGTCGCTCCATATCGCTGATCACGGTGTTGACGTCGACCACCTTCAGTTCCAGGAGCTGCTTGCGGCTGAAGGCGAGGAGTTGACGGGTCAAGGTGGCTGCCCGGTCGGCTGCCTGCTGAATGGAGTGGACTTTCTGGTGCAGGGGCGAGTCGGGTTTCAGTTCCTCCAGCAGCACTTCCGTATAGCCGTTGATGACCATAAGAAGGTTGTTGAAGTCGTGAGCCACGCCTCCGGCCAGGCGCCCGACGGCATCCATCTTCTGGGCCTGGCGAAACTGCTCCTCCAATTGCCGCCGTTCGGTAATGTCTTCCGCAATGATTTCGAGTTCTTCTCCGGGATGATCGGCTCCGTTGACCGTGCGCCCGCTCAAGCGCACGATGATGACGCGGCCGTCCTTGCTTTTCCATTGCACCTCGACGCCATTGACGCTTCCGCTGCGGCGATAGTCTTCAATCAAATGCTCGAGTTCCTGCGGGTTGAAGAACACATCTTGGCGGGCATCCAGCCCCAGAACTTCTTCGACCGAGCCGTAACCGAGCATGGAGATCAATGCCGGATTCACATCCAGAAAGCGGCCCTCAACCGTACAGCGATAGATGCCGTAGGCGGCGCTCAGAACCAGCGACCGGTAGCGCGCTTCGGACCGCCGGAGCGCTTCTTCGTATCGCTTGTGCTCGATGGCACTGGCGAGTTGCTGCGACACGAACTTGAGGATTTCCCGGTCGCGTTCGCCGAAACGAACACTCTCACTGTAGCTCTGTACCACGAGCACGCCGATGCAGCCATCGCTACCCTTAAGAGGAACACCCAGCCAGTCGACGGAGGGCGCGCCGATCAGTTCCACCTCACCTTGCGATACCAGATTTTCGAAAACAGCCGGCGTAGCCAGGAGCGGCTTACCGGTGCGGATGACATATTCGGTCAACCCGCGGCCCGGTCGTTTCGGGGCCGGTGCCAGATCTTGCTCGTCCACAAAGTAGGGGAAACTGAGAAGTTGGGTTTCGCTTTCATACAGGGCGATGTAGAAGTTCTTGGCGTTCATCAACTGGCCGACAATGGTGTGAATCGCCGCGAAAAAGTCCTGGGGATCTTCGGCCGAGTGGGTTCGAGCGGCAATCGCGTACAAGGCCGAGTTGAGTTCCTCAGCGCGCTTCTGTTCGGTGATGTCCCGGTAGGACGCATAAGTGGCCACTCGCTGACCGTCAACAATGACCGGCGAGGCCGACACCAGAACGTCCACCAGAGATCCGTCCTTACGCCGCCGTCGGGTTTCGAGGGAAAGCTTGTTCCCGTTGCGAACGCTGTCGCCGATCCAGGCAGTCTCCGCGGAACGGTCCGGCGGGACAATCAGTGCTTCAATGCCGCGCCCATAGGCCTCACTGGGACTGAAACCGAACAGACGCGTGAACTCGCGATTGATGCGCACCACTCGCACTTCGCGGTCCACAATGCTGATTGCTTCCGGAGCGTTTTCAACAATCTGTTCCAGATGAGACTTTTCGAGCTCTACCGCTCGTTCCGGCGCAGGAACATCACTTGCTGGCGGAGGCCCCACTTGACTGAGGACCGGCGTGGCGCCGCGCTCGCGCGCCTCTCGCAGCGCCTTGGCGCGCAGTACTTCCGCCGAAGTTGCGGATGGGGTACGCTTGTCCCCCATAGAACTTCCTTCCCGATTTGCACCCGCTACAGTGCGATGGTATCGACCCTGGTTTTCGCCAGAAAGTTACTGGGGTAATGGAGGGCGAAGGTGGGGATGGTCAGAATGCAGTCGAGAGCACTTCGCAAACCCGACGCAGGGTTTCCCGCTGCTCTTCGGTTACGATCAGGAACTCGAACCCGCAGCGCAACCCGGCGCTGTATCTCACGATCGCTCGCACTTTGAGGAAATAGGGCAACACGGGAATGGGGAATTCCATGGAAACGACTTCGCCGACGTTCAGTTCGCCGCTCAGCGTCGCGCCGACCCCGTCCTGACCCAGTTCGTTGGTCCGTCCCCAGAGAGCGACGGTCGTACCATCGCGAAAGACCGACATCTGAATGCGGGTATCGAGATGATAGCGCGGGAACCGCCGGTTTCGGTTGTACGCGGGCGACGTGCCCTGGCTCTGGTCACTCAAGCGAATCCTTCTATCTCTGCCCCGCTGGGAATGGGAATCTGGTACTCAGTTCCCGTGCAGGGGGTATCCCGCTTCCAGCGGGAGTTTGCCGCCGATCTTGACCACTTTGACTGCTCCGGTAATGGAATAGACATCCACCAGTCCGACCGCACCCGGGACCGATTCCACTTTTCGGATGACGTCTTCGTCACTGCCGCCCAGGATGATCGCCGGGCGGTCAGCACGGTTGTGGTTCGCCGCGGCGATCAACTCTCGCAGCGCGTCGGAACTAAGGCCGTAGACTTTATCCTCGACCAGTTTGAGATCGGCGGATCCCGGCTCGCGCATGATGAGAGTCACCGGCTTGCCATCGGGCCATCGGTTCGTCAGTCCCTTGCAGACCTTGGTGAGTTCCCCCAGGGTCATATCGGGTAGCGAGTTGTTCTTGTTCGAGATCAAGGCAACGTCCTTGGCCGCCGCAACGGTCAGCGTTGCTGCAATCAAAACCGGCAACAGAAATGTGCGGCGCAATTACTGTCTCCCTGGAAAACGTTCTCTCTGGAATTGTGCTTCATACGTCGACAACCCTCAACGGCTGAAAGGTCATGTACCAACGAAGGAAACACGCAACGGCGAAAATGCCGGAGTGTAAGGCGTGACGCCGCGAGTCAGGCTGAGGTCTGCTCCTACTCTGGATTCTGACTTTCTCGCAGTCGGTCTGGTTGCAGCCTGCTCCTGGTGGGCGCGGGAGGAGTGCTGGTTGGATGGGGCTTGATGCAGCACCAGCCGTGGGCCTGGGTCGCAGCCCTCGTTCTGGGGGCTTTGGCCCTGTTCCAACCTCCGTTGGGGACTTCTCGGGGTCCATACTCTATGGGTTCTGCTCTTGAATAACGCCAGTTCGGAGTACGATCGGATGGCCAGGCTGTCCTAATCGCGGCTGGGTAAAAGTCCGTAAAGGTGCGTGACAGAGCGCGCCGGGGCATCTACCATCATAGGCTGTTGACCCGCGGTGTCCGGCGTATACTCGACCACCAAGTTGCGTCCACCGGCAGTGGTGCGATCATCTAAATGACCTATGGCATTTCGCTCAAATGCAGCTGAAGCGTGGTACGAGGAACCGGGCAGCGCCGCGCCGCCTGAGATTCCGATCAAGTTGCTGCCGCCCGAATCTCTGACCCGCCCGCTGTGGAAGTCCCTGCTGGTCAACCTGAGTGATGTGGTCAGGCCCACGAAACTTCCGCCCCTGCACCTCACTTCGCGCCCGGTGAACATCGGCCTGCTTTTGGGAGATCGTCTCAGCATGCCGTGGTTTCGCACCGTTTTCACGAACATTGGGGACGTGATTTCCCCCGAGAGCCTTCCACCGCTTGAACTCGAATCCAGTCCCGTTGACGTGGGCGAACTGATCACCGACCAACTCAGTCACTACTGGTGGAGTTCGCTGCTGCGCAACCTGGCCGACCGCCTGGTCCCGGAGAGGCAGGCTTCGCTCGAACTCACCGCCAAGCCCGTGCACAATATTGTCCCAGAGACGTGGATGTTCTTGCCCGCATGGTCGGAGGTCATCAGCACGCCGAAGGTCTTCTATCCTGACAAGCCCAAACCGGTGGAGGTAGTGCGTCCCGAAGTTCTGCGGGCGGCGGAGTTGGCGCCTGAAAGCGTGCCACAGCGCCCGCGCGATCCGCTGGAGGCCGGTCTGCGTCGCGATTTGCGCCGCTCCCGTATTCGCCAGCGCATCTGGATTGCGATGGCTGCCGCCCAGGCGATCTATCTGATCGCAATCGCGTTCTGGCCGCGATAAGCCGAACGGCACAAGCCCTTTTCGCTAATGCGTAAGGAGCAAAGCGCTGAGGGACACCGCCCTCGGCGCCCGGAATTGTGCGCCAGCGGGATTCTCAGAACTTGATCACAATGCCGGCTGAGTACCGGAAGTTGTTCTGATTGGTTCCGCCGGCACGCGTCTGCAGATAGTCCACTTGCGCTACCCTCACGCTCAACAGGCGGCCTAGGTCGAGATCTACTCCGCCACCGACCGCCCATGCAGCATCGGTCTCTCCGCCACTGGTTCCGGCTGCATCAGCAGAAAGATGGGCGCCGCCACCGAGGGCATGAACAAAGGGAGTGATGTGAGTGGGGTTGGGCAGACGGAGCACCGGTCCGAACATGAAGGTATGAAACTTGGTGTGGATTGGCACCCCTAAGACCTCCGGGCTGCCGTAGGCACCGCTGAAGTCGGCGGTCACACCAAGGAACCGGTTGAAATATCCGGACAACGAGGCATTCCAGCCATTCAGGTTGAAGTTATCGATGCCCTGTACGTCCAAGCCGGTATTGGCGCGGAAGTACTGGAAGCCGCCAAAAACTTCCACCCGCGGGGCGTCGGCGGCCAAGACAGGACAAGAAAACAACGTCACTAACACCAATACACCGAGAATTCGATGCATAGACACTCCTGCTCTCTCTCTTCCATTCCCTGGAAGGTCAATGGGACGGAGTAACGTGAAGTTGGTTGCTCACGGTTGGATGCGGCCTGAGCCCGATTTCGTCGCCCGTGAACCGGCGTCTCCGCAGGTCACTCAAGTCCAATGCTCGCTACTGCCGCAGCCCCATCCAGCCTTCAGCGATGACCATCGAATTGCCCGGGTTGTGAGGGTCGTATTTCACGGATGTGGGCAGGCCGAGACGGCAGGAGTGGAGGTTGATCCACTGGCGCAGGTAGGTGACATCCTGCGATGCCTCGTAGGACACTCCGGCCACGTCATACTGGTAGATCAGCATGGTGGCGGGGCGGTGCACTTCAGGTCCAAGTTCCTGAACGTCTATGACCGTACCGTCGGTGATGCGGCCGATTTCGTTCAGCCACGTCCTGCGTTCCCGCTCCAGTTCTTCGGCTGTTTTCTTCTTGCGACTCAAAAAAGCGTAACCGGCACTCGCGACGGCGAGGGCGCCCAGGACAAACGCATACATAGGAATCGGAATCATTCTGTGGGAACTGATGTTGGGGAATCAATTTCAGGATACGGCCCAGGGGTTCATTCCGCCAAGCGTACGAAAGTGCACAGGCAGGTTCGGGTTCCCGAGCCTAGGCGCCGATTTGACAACAAGTTGACATTTCATTGACAACTCGATTCCGTCCTCCGCCTACATTGGCAGAACTTGCTGGCCACGCGCCGCGCTCGTTTCCGGCAGCCGGGCATCTCTCCAGGGGTGTCCGTGAGTGCCAGGAATGCCAGATCACTCCAAGCATGATCAGCGCGGCGTCTGGCGGCGTCACCGATCCGACCCACGGTCCAGCGGCGTGAAAGTCGCGGGGGACTACAAGGGGCTAGCGCTGCCGCTGTGACGCGTGATTCGGAATGAAAGGCCGGGTAATACCGGCCTTTTTTCGTTGCAGGCACGGATGTAGGTGACCGGCGCTCTTGCGAAACCAGGCGCAACCTGCTAACAGGATGGGGCAGCGCTATGGTGGCCACCCATCGACAGTCCTCACGTCTGGAGCGTCGGGATCCGCTCCACCGTTTGCTTTGCGCGATCCTGCTAGCCGTGAGCGCGGGTTGGCTTGGTTGTGGCGGAAGCAACGGCAGTCCGGCACCTCCGCCCCCGAACGGTCCAACCGCGCAGCCGGTGGTGACGACCGGCGATCGCTCGATGTTGCTGCAGTCCCAGCCGGCGGTTCGGTTCAGTTCCGGCGGTTCGTCCACACAATTTGTCATCAGTGTGGATGCCACCATGGCCTACCAGCAGATGGATGGATTCGGCGCCTCGTTGACCGATTCGTCCGCCTGGTTGATCAGGAACAAACTTGATTCTTCTCAGCAGGGTGATCTCCTGCAGAAGCTGTTCAGCCCCTCGGCCGGGATCGGCATCAGCTTCCTGCGCCAGCCGATGGGCGCCAGCGATTTTTCCGCGTCGGGCAACTACAGCTACGACGACGTACCTGCAGGCCAGACTGACCCCAACCTGCTCAACTTCTCGGTTACCCACGATGACGCATATATCGTTCCTCTGTTGCAGCAAGCGCTCGCGGTCAACCCGTCAGTGAAGGTGGTGGCTCTGCCCTGGAGTCCCCCTGCCTGGATGAAGACCACAGACAGCATAAATGGCGGCGACATGATCACCACCTACTTTCCCAGCCTTGCCCAGTACTTTGTCCAATACGTGCAGGCGTACCAGCAGAGGGGCATTCCCACTTACGCCATCTCTGTGCAGAACGAACCGCTGTATTCGACCTCCAACTACCCGACCGAGTCTCTCTCTGCCTCGGACGAATCAGACTTCATCGCGAATCATCTTGGCCCGGCTCTGAACGGCGTGGGCCTTACGGGCGTCAAGATTTTCGGATACGAGCACAACTGGGACAATCCGGCATATGCCGAATCGGTTCTAGCCAGTCCGGCGGCAACGTACATCGCCGGTACTTCGTTCCATTGCTACGCCGGCGACGTCAGCGCGCAGTCGCAAGTCAAGACCGCTTATGCCGATAAAGACATCTGGTTCACAGAGTGTTCGGGAACGGTCGGATCGAATTTCGCCGGTGACCTCGTATGGAACTCCGAGCACCTGCTGATTGCCGCCACGCGAGACTGGGCACGGGCTGTTTCGCTCTGGAACATTGCTCTCGACCAGAATTCCGGACCGACGAATGGCGGTTGTCTGACGTGCCGTGGCGTGGTCACGATTGACGACAGTACGACTCCGTCCACCGTCACCTACAACGTGGAATATTACGTCCTTGGGCATCTGGGAAAGTTCGTTGTGCCCGGCGCTCATCGCATCGCTTCCAACACTTTCGGTGCGGGTAGCATCGAGGACGTGGCCTTTCAGAATCCCGACAGATCGATTGCCTTGTTGGTGCTGAATTCCGCCGCTGGGTCGACGGCGTTCACCGTGAGTTGGAAGGGGCAGACATTCAACTACACTCTGCCGGGACAATCGGTGGCGACGTTCACCTGGAAGTGAAACCCCTCAAGAGCGGCGGCGGTAATAGATGTTGAACTCGAATCCCGGATTCGGCGGGAAAAGTTCCGCCACCTTACGCAGACGTTCGGCCATTGGAGTGGGCGCGAGCAATGGATAATCCCGCTCCCGTAGATCGTAGTAGTCCACATCGAGATACAGCGAGAGCAGATAAATCGAAATCGAGTCGGCGAAAGTGGCGGTCAGATATTCGTTCTTGTGCTTCTCCGCGTCCGGCCCCGCTGCCGTCGCCAGCTTGCGCGACTCCCATGCATCGAGTGACGTTTCGCCCTTCACGCCCGACTCCACTTGCTGCAGTACCAGGTCGGCAAACTCCTGCGATACCCCGGCCCGTTCTACCAGCGCGTGACCCACGTTGATGTAGAACTCGAACGCGACAGAGAACTTGTCGTCCATCAAGCGGGTGGAGATGAAGACGCACTGCGAATCGCCCAGATTCAGATTGCGGTGGCAGACGGCGTTGTCGCTCAGGGCCACGTCGTAGCGGTCGGCAATCACCGTTTCATCACCCTGACTTACGGTCAGCGGCACGAAGTAGTACGCTTTGCGGCTCAGCGCGCCGGCGGCGGCAACCGGTACAGCGGCGATCATGCGGTCGAGGTCGGATTCGGAAATTGTGATCTCACCCGAGCGCGCGTAGCAGATCCCATTCGCCGCCTGCGAAACAGGCGCGATGCGGACAATATCCGCGGGGCTGCGAGTGATCGCCGAGACGGCGTTCGACATAGCGTTTATTGTAGCGCACCGTTGCGGTGGCGGTGCTGCAACGGCGGCGGCGGATGGTGTAGTTTAGAACCATGCCGAGAACGACTTCGGAGCGCCCGCGCTGGACCGGAATCCCGGTGCGCGTTGTCTTGATGACGGCGCTGTTCACGCTGCTTGCCTTTGCCGTGAGCCTGCTGCTGAGCATTCTGGGGACTCTGGTGTACTCCCGGTTCGCGCATGTTCCGCCGAACCTGCCCTTTGCCTACCGTCACATTGCGTTTCCGTTTGCCGTCAGCGCCGGAGCGATTGCGATGGTACTGTTTCTCATCATGGAGATCCGTCACTACCGGCAGCGAAGGGCATTGGCCGGAATCGCGAGGGCCAGCTGATGCTGAGGCCGCGCATCGCTATCCCTTTGCCGCACGGCGGTGACCGTGAATACGCCGAGCGCGCGATCCCACAATACGAAGAAGCCGTCCGGTTGGCTGGAGGCGAGCCAATCCGGATTGCCCTGGACCAGACTCCCGCCCAGATCAAGAAGCAGATCGAGCGCTGCGACGGCGTGCTTCTGCCCGGCAGCAAGGCGGACATCGATCCCAGGCAATACCGCGCGGAGAAGCATCCGAAAACCAACGCCGCGGATCCCAAGCGCGACGCCGCGGACAAGGTCCTTCTTGACGACGCCTACCATACTCGTAAACCGGTGCTGGCGATCTGCTACGGACTACAGACGTTGAATGTCTATCGCGGCGGTACGCTGGTGCAGGACATCGAGTCGGAGACCAATCACAGCGCCGGGCGGACGGTTCCGCATGCGCACGACGTTGAGATTCGGCCAGGATCACAATTGGCGGCCATTGTCGGAACCGGCAACGCGGAAGCGACAATCCCGGTGAATTCTTCGCATCATCAGTCCGCCGACAAGATCGGAGAAGGTCTGAAGATGGTGGCCCGCTCGCCGCTGGACGGTGTGATCGAGGGGTTGGAGGGAGCGCTGCCCGATCACTTTGTGCTCGCGGTGCAGTGGCACCCGGAGCGTTCGGTGAGAGATCGGAAGCAACTCGCGGATTCGGCCAACGCGATCTTTCGGGCTTTTATCGAGGCGGCACGAGCCAAGCACGGGGAGCCAGCAGGAAAGAATCAGGCCACAGCGAACAGCAAGTAGAGTTCCGTTTCCCGGAAGCCCCCATTAGTGCCGGAACGACCGTGACGCAAGAGCTTTACCTGGACTTGCGCAGCAACACGCTGACGCTCGCAATCGCGGCATTGTCGGTGCCGATGCCCTCGGGCGTCTTGGCTTTGATCCCAACACAATCCGGAGGTATGGCACACAATTCCGCCACGCGCTGGCGGATCGCCTCCGCGTACGGAACAATCTTCGGCGCGGCCAGGATCAGGGTTGAGTCCAGATTCACCAGTTCATACCCAGCTGCCGTGACGCGTTTCAGCGCCTCGCGTAAGAAGACCACAGAATCCGCGCCTTTCCACTTCGGGTCCGAAGGTGGAAACAGCGACCCGATATCCGGCCCGGCGATTGCTCCGAGCAAGGCGTCTGTGATGGCATGCAGCAGCACGTCGCCGTCGGAATGGCCGCCCAATCCCCGGTCATGCGGCACTGTGATGCCGCCGATTTTGAGCGGAATGCCGCTTTTGAACTCGTGCGAGTCCCAGCCGTAGCCGATGCGGTGATCGGGTTTTGACTTAGTGGGCAAGCTGGCCGTTGGTTTCCAGTTTCCCGTTTCTGGTTTCTCGTCGCTCAAACAACCCTTTCGCGACCAGAAACCAGCAACCAGCAACTAGCAAATCTTCTTCAAGTAAAACTCAGCCAACTCCATATCGGCAGGAGTTGTAATCTTCAGATTCCTCGGCGATCCCATCACGACTGCGACGGGATGTCCGGCGCGCTCGATGAGCGACGCTTCGTCCGTCCCAAGAAAGCCGTCCCCGGTAGCATCATCGAATGCCTTCTTCAGCAGGTCGTAGCGGAATCCCTGCGGTGTCTGCGCCATGACAATGCTTGCGCGCGGAATGGTCGCCTTGATGATTGCGCCTTCCGCCGTGCGATCAACCTGCTTCACTGTGTCGACCGCCGGCAGCCCTGCGATCGCCGCCCCGTACTTGCGAGCCGCTTCAATGACTTCGGCAACGATCTGCGGCGTCACCAGGGGCCGCACCGCATCATGGACGAGCACCAGGTCGTCGGCTTCCGCCGCCACCGCCGCCAATGCATTGGCGACCGAGTTCTGGCGATGCTCGCCTCCCTCCACGATTTGCAGGCGCTTGTTCAGAATTTCGGGGAACTGCTTTTCCACCTGCGTGCGGAATCCAGAAATTTCATTCTTGCGAAGGGCCACGATGATCTCGTAGACCTCGGGGCTGGCGGCGAACTTGCGCAGGGTGTGCACCAGAATGGGTATGCCGGCGAGTTCCTTGAACTGCTTGGAGGGAGATCGCTTCTTCGTCTTCGTGTCCGAGGGCGGAGCCATGCGTGTGCCCAGTCCCGCCGCCGGAACGATGACAAAGACCTTCATAGAGGGCGTTAGTATAAGAGCGCGAACCGATCCATTTCAAATGGAACCAACTTATTCGACCGGCGCCGCCTTCTTCACTTCGGAGTGACCGTTAGGGACCGGAGCCGGCGGAACTGGAGCAGCCATGGCGACTCCCGGCTTGGATTCCTGTCGCGAGGCAGCGCGCTCGTCCCATTTGCCGAAAATCATCTTCCCGGCCGTGGTCTGCAGCACCGACGTCACCGCAATATCGATCGTCTTGCCGATCATCTTGCGGGCGTTGTCCACCACCACCATGGTGCCGTCGTCCAGATAGGCGACGCCTTGGTTGTACTCCTTGCCTTCTTTCAGGATAAACACCCGCATAGCCTCGCCCGGCAGCACAATCGGCTTGAGCGAATTGGCCAGTTCGTTGATGTTCAACACCTCAACCCCCTGCAGCTGCGCGACTTTGTTGAGGTTGAAGTCGTTGGTGATGATCTTTCCCTCGTACACCTTGGCCAGTTCGATCAGCTTCATGTCGACTTCTCGAACCGTGGGGAAGTCATCTTCGACGATCTGAATCTGTAGGGACGCGGTTTTCTGCAGGCGCTGCAGGATGTCGAGGCCACGTCGTCCGCGGTTGCGTTTGAGCGAGTCGGCGGAGTCGGCGACCAGTTGCAACTCGCGCAGCACAAACTGCGGGATCACGATGGTGCCGTCGAGGAAGCCGGTTTCGGCGATGTCGGCAATCCGGCCGTCGATGATGACGCTGGTGTCGAGGATCTTGTAGCTCTTCTTCCCGCTCTTTTCGCCGCCGAAGATTCCGCCCAGAGCCGAGAGATTCAGCAGATCGCCCTTGTTGGCGCCGACCAGTAGCCCAACGTACGACATGACCAGCATGACGATGATCTGCAGGAAACTCTGGGTCGGACCCGGGGGGATGCTGTTCCGGATGACAAGCGCAAAGAGATAGGCGCCAATGATGCCGAGGATGCTACCAATGGCGGCGCCGATCAGCCGTTTCAGGCTCATCACACGCAGCCGCCACTCAAAAACGATGATGGCGACGCCGATCAGGACTCCAATGGCTGCATCGTAGCTGGGCTCGAGTCCGAACGGCCGAATGCGATAGCAGGTGAAGCCGACAAACACGACGAATAGAAGACGTATGAGAACGACATCCACGGATAAACCTCCCCGGAGATCGGCACGCCGCAACGCTGCCAATCCCGCGCCACGCGATCCGGGGTAGGAATAGAGGAGGACACCCCGCGCCGCCGGCGTTCTATGTCGGGGCGCTATGAAAAATGAGAGCTTGTTCGCCCCGTCCCCGGCCAAAGCCGGGTTCCAGCTAGCACTACAGGGAGCAAGTATATACCCGGGGTGGAAGAGGGGCTAGCCGGGCAGATTTGGTCCCCGACTTGCTTGGCGACTGGCTCAGTTCTTCGCCAGTGCCTCCGCAATCGCCTTCTCCGCCAGCGGCGCCATGATCTTGTAGCCGTCCTTGTTCGGGTGGAGACCGTCGTTGGCCAATTCTCTTTTCAGCAGTCCCTTATCGTCGACCATCGCATGGAAGTAGTCCAGATAGACGCAGCCGTGGGCGGCGCTATAGGCCTTGAGCCAGTCGTTCAGTTTCAGAATCTTTTCCGGCGAACGCTGGGCGAAGAACTCCTGCGACTCCGGCGTGTAGTTGTTCACCGGCAGCACGGAAGAAAACACCACACGGATTCCGTACAGCTTGGCCAACTCGGCCAGCGAAGTGTAGTTGGCCTCGATGTCCGACAGTTCCATGGGACCGGTGTTTCCGGCAATGTCGTTGGTCCCAGCCAGGATCACCACGACCTTCGGCAGCAGATCAATGACATCCTGACGAAACCGTACCAGCATTTGAGGCGTAGTCTGGCCGCCAATGCCGCGGTTCACGTAGGGCTTGCCGGGAAAGTTCTCTTCCAGATGCCAGCCATCGGTAATCGAGTCGCCGAGAAACACCACCCGCTTTTCTCCCGCGGCCGGCGACGCCAGCCTGGCATTCGCTTCGCGATAGCGCGACAATTCACCGAAGTCGTTCATGTAGACGCCGATCCGCGAGTTGCGCCAGCGCTCCCAGCCCGACTGTTTGGGAGCGGCAGGCTGGTCTTGCGCTACCGCAATCAGCGTCAGCGCGATCACGATGAACGAGAAGTAAGTTTTGTGTCGGGCCACATCGATCTCCTTGGGAGTTTCTAAGCCTCGTTGGTTCCGATTCACATTCCGTCGTAGTTGGGCCCGCCCCCGCCTTCTGGCGGAACCCAGGTGATGATCTGATACGGATCTTCAATGTCGCAGGTCTTGCAGTGCACACAATTCGCCGCATTCAGGCTGATGCGCTTGCCGTTCGGCGCGGATGAGTCGTCCACCATCTCGTACACATTGGCCGGACAGAAGTTCTGGCAGGGACTGCCGAATTCTTTCACGCAGCGCTCGTTGCAGATGTTGGTGTCGTCAATGACCAGATGCGCCGGCTGATCCTCTTCGTGTTTGGTTCCGGAGTGGTAGAGGTCGGTCAGCTTGTCGAACGTCAGCTTGCCGTCGCCTTTTGTGGCACCGAGCATTGGAGCTCGCGAGCCACCGTCAGAGGAAAGTTGAGCGACAGGCTTAAGGTTCTCGTATCCTGGATGCGAAGGCGCCCGCCCACGCAGGCCGCCGTCAAAGATCTCCTGCAATCCGGTGTTGATCATCCCCCAGAGCATGCCCTTCTCAAATCCCTGATGGAAGTTCCGCACGGGCCACAGTTCATCTTTAATCCAACTCGTTTCCACTCGCCGTTGGAACTTGCCCAGCACCTCCGCCGACGAGTCAGCTTTCACCAGCGCTTCGAAGGCCGTCTCAGCCGCCAGCATGCCGCTCTTGATCGCGAGGTGAATGCCCTTGAGGCGCGCTGAATTCAGGAACCCGGCCGAGTCGCCGATGACCATCCAACCGTCTCCGCCGAGCGGCGGCAGCGACCACCATCCCCCGTAGGGCAGGGATTTCGCTCCATAGCGGATCATCTTGCCGCCCTTCAGCAACCCCGCGATGAACGGATGTTGCTTGAACGTCTGCAGCACGTGCTGCGGATCGAGACGAGGATCCTGATAGTCAAGCCCGGTCACGAATCCCAGCGATACGACGTTGTCTTTCGACCCGTATATCCATGCCCCGCCGTATTCTTTCGTAGTCAGCGGATAACCCATCGTATAGATGACTTCGCCCGTCTCGATTCGGCCGGATGGAACCTCCCACAGTTCTTTGACTCCGACGCCATATGTCTGGGGGTTGCGATCCTTCATGAGGTCGAATTTCTGGATCAGTTGCTTGGTCAGCGATCCGCGCGTTCCTTCGGCTAGTACGACAACCTTGGCCTTCACGTCGTAGCCCGGCTCAAAATTCGATTTCGGCTGGTTCTGCTTGTCGACGCCTTTATCGTCGGTGCGCACCCCGATGACCCGGCCGCCGTCATAGAGCAGTTCCGAGCCCGCGAACCCCGTAAAGACTGTGACCCCAGCCGCTTCGACCTTGCCGGCCAGCCATTTCACGAACCTGTTAATGGAGATGACGTAGTTTCCGTGATCCTGCAGCGGTTGAGGCGTCAGGGGCATGCGGTAGTGCTTCTGCTTCGTCAGGAAGTAGACGCCTTCCTTGTGAACTTCAGCATCGATAGGCGCTTCATCTTCAAATCCCGGCAACAATTCCTTCATCGACCGCGGATCGAGCAACGCTCCTGACAGGCAGTGCTGGCCGGCCTCACGCGCTTTCTCGAGTACATAGATATTCTCTTTGGAGAGTTGAGCTTCGGGATTGCGGGTATTGTGGTCGTCGATCAACTGGGAGAGCCGTAGGGCGCACGCCATGCCCGCGGGGCCGCCGCCGACGATGACCACGTCCGCCGGCATTTCCGGGTGCTCGATATTGGGGATCGGTTTGCGGAAAATAAGCATTTTTGCAACCGCCTTATATCTTGCGTGGAACTCTCGTCTCCGGGCCCGACAAGGCGCACCACGCATCGTTATGAAACCCTTCATGATAATTGGAAACGACGACTCCCGCTGTGACGGCTCCGGAAACTTTCCACAAGGCTATGGTGTCTGTGCAGTCCATGAAGCCCAACTGGACTCTCCGCCAGCTGCTCGCCATCTTGCGCGGTTTGGCGCTTATGGTTGCCGTTTTCTGGGGGCTCATCCTGCTGCAACTCGTGCCCGCCCTATTTCGCCGGGGCATTTCCGGCGTTCGCGAGTACATTGCGCGGGTCGCCGTGGCGGGTGTGCCGCCCGAGCAGTGGAGCATCGCGGTCACCCGGATGTATGAAGCCCTGGCCGCGACCTTGATCTTTGGAATTCTGCTGTATCTCGGGCAACGTTATCTTGGGAGAAAACTCGCGTCGCAGAGCGGAATGCAACACCGAACGTGAAGAGCGATGGGACTCCTAAGACCGGAGTTGTTCAACTGCCGCTCGCATCGCGAGCAGCAGATTGTCCACTTGGGACTTGGTCCCCACCGTGATTCGCACACATCCGGCGCAACCCGGGTTCGCCGAGACGTCGCGGATCGCGAACCCCTGACTTGCCATGACGTCGACAAACTCCCGATATCGCTGACCCACCCGCACTAGAACAAAATTGGCATAGCTCGGCCAGACGCGCAGCCCGAGTTCTTCGCACATGGCAATCAAGCGAGCCCGGCCCTGCTTGATCTGTGCGACGCAATCGCGGACGAACTCCTGGTCGGCCAACGCGTCTTTCAGACACGCCAGAGCAACGGCATTCACATTGAACGGAGAACAGAATCGCCGCAGGCACTCGATTTGCTCCGGAGCGCCGGCCAGCACTCCCAGGCGCAATCCGGCAAGACCGTATGCCTTGGAAAAAGTTCTCGCAACAAACAGGTTGGGGTGAGACGGCAGCTGCGGCAGCAATGTCTCTCCGCCAAATTCAAAGTAGGCTTCGTCTACGAGCACGGCTGCATCCGGGGCGGCCTTAACGACATGTAGCAAATCCTCCTGCGGAACGACTGTGCCCGTGGGATTGTTCGGGTTGGCGATCGTGATCAGGCGGGTTCGAGGCGCGATGCGCGCCAGCACCTCGCCGACCGGGAACGCGAGATCCTCCGCAGGCGTGATCCGCACGACCTGCGCTCCGGTCGCTCGTCCATAGATCGGATACATCACGAAGGTCGGGTCGGCGAGCAACATCTCGTCGCCCTCGCCGAGGTACGCCGCGGAGAGCAGCAGCAAGCCATCGTCGATGCCGTTCGTCAGGAGAACGCTGTCGTGCGGCACACCAAGAAAGTCCGCAACCGCACGCTCTCCGGCCCCCCGGTCTGGATACATTGCCACGTCGCTCTTGTTCAACGTGCGCAGACGAGCCAGCACGCGGTCTGAGCAACCGGCGGTGTTTTCGTTGAGGTCGAGATTCAGGCCGGCACGATCTGCAAGCGGAGATTGGTACGCGTCCAGCGCAACGATCGCGGTTCGTGGCGTCAGCATTGAGGTGTTGAGTGTACGACAGCAGCCGCTGCTCCTACACGGAGGCCGATCCGCCGCGCCGTGCGATCTTCACCGCTACGAAGATGACGAGACAGAACAGGAAATCTACGAGCAGACCCCAGTCTTCCTTGAACATCGTGTGCCGTGCGACAGGTGGCAAGTGGGGCATCAACAAGAAGTAGATTGCGTTCCCGGCCAGTACCGCCAGCAAGGCGTCAAGAAAGTTTCTGACCGTCGGATTCCGAGCCATTTAGTCCACCACTGACCACTGACCACTTGCCTCTGCCAACTGCTAACATCCCCTGAGATGCTGGATTTGTCCACTCCCGTTCAGTACGTGAAGGGGATCGGCCCCCGCGTTGCCGAGATTCTCGCCGCCAAGGGTCTGCACACCGTCGACGACCTGCTCCACTATCTGCCTTTTCGCTACGAAGACCGTCTCAATCCGCGCTCGGTGGCCGAGTTGCGCGCCGGCGAGATGGCAACGGTCATCGCCGAAGTCCGCAATTCGGGCCTCTTTCGCACCCGCCGCATGCCCATTTTCCAGCTCACGGTTGGCCAGGGACGCAGCCGTCTCAAGTGCCTTTGGTTCAATGCCACCTATCTGCAAGGCAAGTTTCAGGCCGGACAGATGGTCGCCCTCTACGGCAAGGTCGAGCAGGATCGCGACGGCGACCTGCAGATTCTGCAACCTCAGTTTGAGATTCTGGGCGATATCTATGAAGAAGGCGGCGCTGACGAAGCGGAAAAGAAAGCCGCCGCATCGCTCGAAATTGGGCGCATCGTTCCCATTTATGAATCGACCGGCCAGGGAAAGCTTACGCCGCGCTGGTTCCGGCGGATCATCCGCGCCGCGCTCGACAATCTCACGCCCGACCTCCCCGATCCAATCCCGGCAGCCGTGCGCGCTCACCTCAGCCTGGTCTCGCCGCGCGAGGCGTTGTGGAAAGTGCACTGGCCCGACGCTGGAGAGAGCTTCACGGATCTGCAATCGTCACGCACGCCCGCGCACATCCGGCTGATTTTCGATGAACTCTTCTTCATCGAACTGGGTCTCGAACTCAAACGCCGCGAGCAGAAGGCGCAAACTGGTGTGGCGTTTGAGATCAACAGTCAGGTTCGCGAAGCCATCAAGAAGATTCTGCCGTTCCATCCGACCGGCGCCCAGAAGCGCGTACTGAAAGAGATTGCCGCCGACATGCAGACGCCGTCTCCCATGCGCCGCCTGCTGCAGGGCGATGTTGGATCGGGCAAGACCATCGTCGCATTTCAGGCCGCGATCATCGCCATCGAAAACGGGTATCAGGTCGCGTTGATGGCGCCGACGGAAATTTTGGCCCAGCAGCACTACTTTTCGGCGCGTCAGATTCTGGAAAAGGCTGGGTATCGCATTGTGCTGCTGACAGGCTCGTTAGAACAGGACCGCAAACGCGACGTCCGCCGTCACATCGCGCAAGGGAATGCCCAGTTGGTCATCGGCACCCATGCGCTGATCCAGGAGAGTGTTGAGTTCGAGCAGCTAGGACTAGTGATTGTCGACGAGCAGCATCGCTTCGGAGTCATGCAGCGGTTGAAGCTGATGAAGAAGGACACTGCTAGCGGAGGCCCAAGCCCGGCCGAGCCCGACGTCCTCGTCATGACCGCGACGCCGATCCCGCGGACCCTGGCGCTTACGCTTTATGGCGATCTCGACGTCTCCGTAATCGACGAACTACCCCCCGGCCGCACGCCCGTCGTCACGCGCTCCCTCGAGGACGAACGCGCCCCCGAAGTGTGGGAATTTGTGGCGAAGCAAATCGCCGCCGGACACCAAGCCTACGTTGTCTATCCCGTGATCGAGGAGAACGAAGAGCGCGAACTGAAAGCCGCCCAGCAGATGTTCCGCCAGCTTCGCGACCGGATATTTCCCAGCCTGCACGTCGGCCTGCTGCACGGGCGTCTCGATCCCGACGAAAAAGAGCACGTCATGCGGGAGTTCCAAAAAGGTGAACTCAATATCCTGGTCGCGACCACGGTGATTGAAGTCGGCGTTGACGTGCCCAACGCCACGGTCATGGTTATCGAGCACGCCGACCGCTTCGGCCTGGCGCAACTCCACCAGCTTCGCGGACGCATCGGGCGCGGCGCCGCCAAGTCCTACTGCGTGCTCATGCATGGGGGGCGCATGACTGAAGAAGGCCAGCGCCGCTTACAGGCAATGGTCGACAACAGCGACGGCTTCAAGATTGCCGAACTCGACCTGGAACTGCGCGGCCCGGGAGAATTCTTCGGGACGAAGCAGGCCGGAATTCCCAGCTTCCGCGTGGCCAACATCATCCGCGACCGCCAACTACTCGAAGCCGCCAAGAGAGAGGCGGCGTTCGTAGTGAATGGGCCGAATGCAGACATTTCGCAGGAAGAGATTGCGCGCGCGTTGAAGCACATGCGGGAGAGGTGGGCGTTGAGTTATGGGCTGGTGGAGGTGGGGTAAAGAGGGTGGGCGGTAGTGAGAGTCTCCATTTTCCAAAAGCTACGTGGTTGTAAGCGGAGAGTCTCTCAAGGGCGGGTGACAACACGGCCCGCGCACCAATCGACAATTATCAAATTGAACTTCTTGCACAGCGCAAGAAGATGCCGATACTGAGCCGAGTCTTGCTGGTCAGGTGTGGTGGTGAGCGCTAGATTCACGATGATTCCGCGATATTGGCGCCCGTACATGACCAGAGTCGGACCGAGACGAACCGCAAATCCACCTTTTACAGTGGCCTGTTGTCCCGTTAGGGTTTCAATTGTCAACGGCTGAATTTGACCATGTGGAATGGTGTCGACCAGATTGGATGGAAGATGAGCAGGGAACAACCCATCCGGTCGCTCCTTTCGAATGTACACGTTCTTCCAACCTACGCTAGTCCGGTTGGCGTCCTTGAACTCCTGAATGGCTGCGATCTCACGATCCACTTGGGGAGTCTCAACGCCGACGATGAATTCAATTTGCCTCCAATCGTCCCCGTGGAGGTGGATCGCTTCCGGGGCCGGGGCATCGTGACCTGTATCTTGTAACGTTTCTGGTATCTCGTCGCAAATAGTTGGCAATGTGAATAGTATTGAACGTGGATCCATTTCCTTGACTCCTGGACCCTGGATGAAATGCTGGCGGTACCGGGTCCATTCGGAGACTAAGAGAATGGCAGCGAGGCAAGCCACCAAAAGCCCGATAACGAGTTTATGCACGTTACACTCCGAATGCATTTTACATATGCGGATATCCTGCCGCGCTCACAACAATATCCAACTTCGGCTGTCGCCATAAATCGCGCCTGCACTCATTGGCCAATCAAACACCGCGCCTCATCGCTCCCCGTCATTCTGCTATCATCCGCCAAGGTGCCAGCAGGCTCGGCTCTCCGCCGACTACTGGCTCCCGAGTACTGACTCCCGGAGTTGGCCATCATGGAAACACCTTCTCTCACGCTCGGCTCGCGCCGCAACGAAGACATCGCACTTGACCTGATGAAATTTGTCGCCATGACTACTAACTACGGCAGAACGGTTGGCGGAGGAGTGGGTTTTCAGGGGACCGCGGCAGCAACGAAGCCCGAAGAATACGCTGACCACCTGCTGGAACTTTATGGGAAGTGTCTGAAGGCGGTCGGAGGGAAGTAGCGGTCAGCCTTCCGTGGTCAGCCGCCTGAGCAAGAACTCCGGGACGTGGCAACTAGCTACCAACCACTAATCACTAGCCACTGACTACGCCCGGCTCTTCTTCGTAGCCGCGGCCGCTTTGGCCTTCACCTGCCAGGGGCGCTTAGGGCGCTCCACTTCCGGCTTGTCGCGGTCCTGGATGCGGTCGTAGTGGTAGGACTCGCTCACCGTCCCCAGCGATTCGTTGTACAGGCTGGGCAGCGCGAGAGCTTCTTTCAGTTCTTCCGAGAACTGGTGCAGGGCCTTGAGATGGTCGGCGGTCGCGGGCACTTCCGTTTTCGTTGTCTTGAGGAACTGCTGGTAGCCCTTGTTGACCAGCTTGGAAATCTCGCTGCCGATCAGGTATCCGGGATAAGCGAAGAGTTTGGCTCCACCGTCGTCGGTCTTCTGGATCGCAGCGGAAACGTTGTACTTTCTCAAAAAGACACGGGTCTGTGTACCAGGAGCCTCGGTGAGGTCAAATCCGTGGTCGCGCAGCCAGTTGACTGCATCTTCGTAGCTTCGTTGCTCGACTTTCGTTGCCATTATCGTTTTCGTTCCCTTTTCGACGTTAGATGCAGCCCAGACGCCCGCGGTGCTTCCCGGATTCGCTGAACCGAATCTTCCTCTGATGAATCCAAGGACGATAGTATAGATATACCTTTTCCGAGGTAGGGGCACATTACTCTAGTCATTCGAGTTTCGCAATGACGGCCGCCAGTCCCAGTTCCGCGCCACGGCCGCTCTCAAGCGCCGACGCGACGCCTACGGCCGCTGCCGGCGTAAGTTTGCTGGATCGCATCGGTAACACTCCATTGTTGCGCCTCCAGACGCTAACGCGCGACCTTCCCAGCGTTCAACTTTTCGGCAAAGCGGAGTGGTACAACCCGGGCGGATCGATCAAGGATCGCACCGCGGCCAGCATCGTGACGGAAGCGCGCCGTTCAGGGAAACTCGTTCCGGGAAAAATCCTGCTCGACTCGACCAGCGGCAACACCGGCATTGCGTACGCCATGCTGGGCGCGGCGCTCGGATTTCCTGTGACGCTCTGCATGCCCGAGAATGTCACGCTCGAGCGCAAGCGCATTCTGCAGGCTTACGGCGCAAAGATCATCTATACCGATCCCGGCGAGGGCTCCGACGGAGCCACGCGAATCTCCCATGAACTCGCCGAGAAGAGTCCCGACCTCTATTTCTATGCCGATCAGTACTCCAACGACGCCAACTGGCGAGCGCACTACAACACCACCGCGAACGAGATCTGGCAGCAGACCGAAGGGCAGGTCACGCATTTCATTTCGATCATGGGGACAACGGGAACTTTCACCGGCACCACGCGCCGGCTGAAGGAACGGAATCCTCACATCCGCTGCATTTCGCTCCAGCCCGATTCTCCGTTCCACGGACTTGAGGGAACCAAACACCTGGGCTCGACGATGGTTCCGAAGATTTACGACCCGACACTGGCGGATGAGGACATGGGCGTCGCTACCGAAGACGCGTACAAGATGGTGAAGCGGTTGGCGCGCGAGGAGGGCCTGCTCGTGGGCATTTCCGCGGGCGCGGCCCTGGTCGGATGCATGAAGATCGCCGAGCGCGTGAAGAAAGATCAGAAGGCTGTGATCGTGACGATCTTGTGCGATTCGGGCAATCGGTACTTGAGCGATCGTTTTTGGGATGAACCTTAATTGCAGACTGCAGAAGTCAAATTGCAGGAATAGAAGATCAGTTCTCGTTTCTCAGTGAACCGCTGATACGAATGCCGGTACTTCTGCATTCTGACTTCTGACTTCTGCAATCATATACATGCTGAAGATTCCCCATTTTGTCTACGACTCCCTTCGCCGCCACGGCGAGGAGACGTATCCGCACGAGTGCTGCGGCGTACTGCTCGGCCGTTTTGAAGACGACGGCTCCCGTACCGTGACACGCGCCGTTCGCGCCGGCAACACGCGCGACGATTCACCCCACAACCGCTACAACATCGATCCCAAGGAACTGATTCGCATCCAGAAGGAAGGGCGCGAGCGGGGCGAGGACATCGTCGGTTTCTATCACTCGCATCCCGATCATCCCGCGCGATGGTCGATCACCGACCGAGCCGAGGCGCACTGGTTCGGGTGTTCCTACGTGATCACGAGCGTGGAGAAGGGAAAGGCGGCGCTGACGAATTCGTTCGAATTGACGGGGATCGAAGAGGACAACAAGAAGTTTGTCGATGAACAGATATCAATCAGCTAGATGCGACCCGCTGTTCGTATTGTCGCGAAGTAGTTTCTCACTCCACCGCTCGTGAGATAGACAAGCAACAGTCCCGCAATCGCCACACCGATTGCTCCTTTCCACCTCTCCCCAAACACAATCTGCCCCACATCCCCGGCCATGTTGATGGCGAGAATCGTCACCCCGAGCGCCCATCCCCAGCGCCGCCGCCGGAACCATCCAGTCGCCGCGAGAACCAGCGTCGGCGAAAGCACACAGAACGGCGCCGCAGCCCATCGGCCGAGCCCGGCGAGTCCGGCATGTCCCCGTGGATTCAGCGCCCACAAAACATCCAGAAATGTTCCCGGCACAAGCAGAGTGATCGCAGCATAGGCTGCCATGATCGCGCCAAAGACGAAGAATGCGCCAGTCGGCACGAAGCCACGCGGACGTGGCGATCCGGAAATAGAAGAAGTTGTCTCCGTGGTTTGTTACCTCCGTGAATTCCTCGCGGCATCCGGTCAAAATGCCGTCAAATGCGGTTGCACCCTGAATCCCAGCCCGTTACCATAGCATCTCTTACGACATATGCCGCAGATTCAGATTCCCGGACCGCTCCGCCAGTACGTGGGGAAACAGTCGTCGGTCGAGATTCCCGCCGCCAGCGTTGGCGAAGCCCTCAACGGCCTCATTGCCCAGCATCCCGACCTCAAGCGCCACCTCTACACCGAAGACGGCAAGCTGCGCGCCTTCGTGAACGTCTACATCAATGATGAAGATATGCGCTATCTGCAAAAAGAAGCCACAGCGCTGAAGGAAACTGATACGATTTCCATAGTGCCGTCGATCGCGGGCGGCCGCTGATTTCATGACCTGCGGACTGCCGCAATCCCGAATGTCCCGCCCCGGGCGCAGTTGTTGTTCCTGCTGTTGTCTGTAGTCCGCTGTCGCTCAGCCCAAACTTTTATTGAGGATTTATGGCCACCCTTACCGAAGCCAAGCCCGAAGCCGTACTTACCAACGACGAAATTCTGCGTTACTCACGCCACCTGATCATGCCCGAGGTTGGCATGGAAGGGCAGCAAAAGCTGAAGGCCGCCAAGGTGCTCTGTATCGGCGCGGGAGGACTCGGGTCGCCGCTGTCGCTCTATCTGACGGCAGCTGGTGTTGGCACGCTCGGCATCGTGGACTTCGACGTCGTTGATTACACTAACCTGCAGCGCCAGATCATTCACACTACCAACGACGTAGGACGCAAGAAGCTCGATTCTGCGGCCGAGAAGCTCAAGGCCATCAATCCGTTCATCAACCTGCGGACGTTTGAGACGAAACTGACCAGCGCCAACGCGCTCGACCTGTTTCGTGAGTTCGACATCATCGCTGACGGGACTGACAACTTCCCGACCCGCTATCTCGTCAACGACGCCTGCGTCCTCACCGGCAAGCCCAACGTCTACGGCTCGATCTTCCGCTTCGAGGGCCAGGCCAGCGTCTTCGCGACCGAAGAAGGCCCATGCTATCGCTGCCTCTATCCCGAGCCGCCACCGCCCGGACTGGTTCCCTCCTGCGCCGAAGGTGGAGTGCTGGGCATTCTGCCCGGACTCGTCGGCGTGATTCAGGCGACGGAAACGATCAAGCTGATTCTCGGCCAAGGAGATCCGCTGGTCGGACGCCTGCTGCTGGTCGACGCGCTCGGCATGAAGTTCCGCGAACTCAAACTGCGCAAGAATCCCGATTGCCCGGTATGCGGCAAGAATCCGACCGTAAAGGAACTGATCGACTACAACGAATTCTGTGGCATCCGAGGGGAAGAAGCCCCGGTCGCGAATGACGTGCCCACGATCTCGGTCCAAGAACTCAAGCAGAAGCTCGACGCTAAAGCCGACGTCTTCATCCTCGACGTCCGCGAGCCCCACGAATACCAGATCTGCCACCTGAACGGATACCTGATCCCGGTCGGCGATCTGCCAAAGCGGGTGCATGAGCTGGACTCGAGCCGGGAGATCATCGCCCACTGCCGTTCGGGTGTGCGGAGCGCCCGTGCCGTGAACTTCCTGCGCCGCGCCGGGTTCAAGAAGGTCTATAACCTGACTGGCGGCATTCTGGAGTGGGCGGACAAGATCGATCCGACCATGCCGAAGTACTGAAAGGCACTTCCCAGCTTTCGGTTCTCAGTCGTTCGGCGGCGCTGAGGCCGCCGAACCGGTCCCAAAATGGCACCTTCCCGTGGCGAGTGGTTACCTTCGGTGACCTCTCGCTTTCTTGTTTCATCGCGCAATAGACAACCTTCCAAAGCCACCCAGGTTCCAACTCAGTGAACCAGTGCAGTTCATTCTAGAGCCCGTTTCTGTTGGGAACAGAGGTGAACGAGATGAAATTCCTGTTACTGAGTTGCTTCGTTCTGGGTACGGTAATCTGGGGCGCGGCCGCCGACAAACCGCGCGTTTACATCTCGGACAGTAAGTCGTGGGAAATCTCCGGCGGAATTGGTGGAAGCTCCGATGCCATCGGCGGAGCCACCAAGGGAGGAGATCGTCCACAGACGGCCGAGATCATCAAAACGTTCAACGAGCGCTGCCCGAGCGTGATCGTCAACAACCGGAAAGAAAAAGCTGACTACGTGATTTTGCTGGACCATGAAGGCGGCAAGGACTCGATCAGCCGCGATAATAAGGTCGTGGTCTTCAACAAGGACGGCGAGTCGATCATGAGCCGCTCCACCCGCATGCTGGGGAACGCGGTGAAGGATGCGTGCGAGGCCATCGCGTCCGATTGGCCCAAACAGGTCATCAAAGCAGCGAATGCCCCCAAGGCGGACACGGCCGCGGTTACACCCGGCGACAACAAATAGGGATAGAACGAAGAACTGGAGCCACAGGGAGCGCCATCGCGCTCCCTTCTTTATTTGTGACAAATAACCTTTCCCCGGCACCGGCGTTTGTGCATACTAAGTCGTTCCCCGCTTCAGGAGGCTTATGCTTTCGCCCCGCTGCTTTGTACTCTGCCTTTCAGTGATCCTCCTTGCTGCACCTGTCCTTATCACTGCTGAAACTTTAGCTACTGCTAACTCCGATCCGACCTACCAGCAGTTGCGCAGCCTGACTCTAGGCAGCGAAGCGGTTGGAGTCAGCAACTTCGAGCTGAAGCGGAATGCAGCCGTGTTTCGCCTGCATTCCGGTACAGTGTGCTTCCTCGCGCCGGTTCAAGGAAGGGTGACGGGAGCGGTGTTTGTCGGCGACGGGGAACTCCTGCTGACTCCGCCTTCGCCCTCCGAAGCCGCCAGCCTGAAGCTGCTGACCAAGGGCAGCGATTTCGACGAGAGCTTCGAACGACTCGTGTTGCGTTTCACGGATTCGACCTACGATGAAATCAAGAAGGGTGGGACAGCGGCCTCTGGTGGTTGCGACCCTGGTTTGTTGAAAGACAGCCAGAACACAACCCGGCACAAGCTCAAGAACAATCTCGATGCTCGCATCCTGGAAGATGTGCTGAGCACGGAACCGGGTGGATTGTTTGTGGCCTTCGTCCATGGCAAGAAGTACAACGACAAAGAACGGTTCGCGATCGACCCGTACAGTTCGTCAGACCAGGTCTCGTTGTTGACCTTTGACGAGAACAAGTTCGGCGAGTGGGTCGGCCTGAATCTGCCGGGAGTTCGGCAAAACCGCATTCACATCGACCAGCAGCAACTGGATACCACCATTGAGAAAAGCGCCAATCTGACCGGCAAGGCCACCACGACGTTCGTCTCTCAAATCAATGGATTGCGCGTCGTACCCTTCGATCTGTTTTCGACGTTGCGGGTCAGTGGTGTGACAACCGCAGACGGACAAGCGCTTTCCTTCATTCAAGAAGACAAAAACGACGACGCAGACTTTGAGGTGATCTTGCCCAAGCCTTTGGCGGCGGGCGAGAAATACACCATTACGACCAGCTATTCGGGCAAGGAAGCCGTCCGGAATGAGGGGAATGGCAACTACTACCCGGTCGCACGGGAAAGCTGGTATCCCAACAATCCAACCGGCGAACTGGGCGAGTACACGACCTACGACATGACCTTCCGCATTCCCAAGGGGATGAAAATTGCCGCCACCGGCAGCCTGGTCAGCGATAACAACGACGGCGGCCAGAATGTGACGGTATGGAAGAGTGACGCGCCGCAAACGGTAGCTGGTTTTAACTTTGGGCGCTTCAAAATGCAGGAAGCGAAGTTGGCCAAGCCAGAATACCTGGTGCAATCGTTGGCCAATGAAGAACCTCCGGATTGGGTGAAGAGCCTGCTGCGGGCGACCTCTTCCGACGACGATCTCCCCACCATGCACGGGGCCGGCGACGTGGCGGCCGGGCCCGCGATGGCAATGGGGAACATGAGCACCACCGGAATGATCAAGCACGCTCTGGCCGAGGGGCAGATTTCTCTTCAGATATACACCGACTATTTTGGACCGACCCCGTATAAGCGCCTGGCCATGACGCAGCAAACCGCGTGTGGTTATGGCCAGTCGTGGCCTGCGCTGGTCTGGCTGCCAATCTGCTCCTTCTTCGACTCGACGGTGCGACACAATCTGGGCATCGATTGGGGCGACCGCGGCTACTGGAAAGTTGTGGCGCCGCATGAAGTCGCCCATCAGTGGTGGGGACACACGGTGGGCTTCAGTTCCTATCGCGATCAGTGGATGAGCGAGGGCTTTGCCGATTTTTCGGCCTCTCTATTCCTGCAAATGGCCTACTCCAAGGACCCCAAGGTCTATCAGACATTCTGGAAAGATGAACAGACCACGCTGACGGAGAGAAACAAAGAGGGCTACCGCCCCATCGACGTGGGGCCGCTCACCATGGGCTATCGGCTCAACAACAGCAAGGCCGGCTTCAACATTGCCGGATCTCTGATCTATCCCAAGGGCGCCTACGTCCTGCACATGATTCGCATGATGATGTGGAACAACCAGACCGGTGACCAGAATTTCAAGGCGACGATGCAGGACTTCGTGAAAACCTATTCTGGAAAAGCGGCGACCACGGAAGATTTCAAGGCCGTGGTCGAAAAGCACATGACCAGAGACATGGATATGGACGGGAACCATCGCATGGACTGGTTCTTCAATGAATATGTCTACGGAACTGCCCTGCCGAGTTACCAGTTGGATTCTTCATTTTCCAGGGATGCCGACGGCAAAGTCGTCTTGTGGTTCAAGGTGACACAATCGGGCGTCGACAACAAATTCCGCATGGTGGTTCCGATCTATCTCGAGTTGGCAGACGGCCGGATCATCAATCTCGGACGTGTGGGGTTGGTTGGAAACACTTCCATCGATCAGAAGGTTCCGCTTTCCGCCCTGAAAGATAATCCGAGACGCGCCATGATCAACTACAACTACGACGTGCTCGCCGCCAACTGAGACAAAAAAGGACAGGGGAGAAGCCTGCCCTCCCCTGTCTGCCTCGTTCGTTCAGGTAACTTTGCTATTGGCTGGAACTCTCGCCCATCTCGGCCTTGTCGGTGGCGACGGCGAGAGAATACTTCTTGCCGGCGAAGCGAATTTCCTTCACAGTTGCCGGCTTGGCGCCGCGGTCAACGACCGCCGAATCGTAAGGAGATGCGTCTTTGGATTCGAGCAGCTTGGCGGGAACCTTGGCCACCACTTTCTTTCCCTGCATCACGCTGAGCTCGACGTTGGACCCGGTTCCTTCCCAGCTCACCTTGTAATCACCGGCAGGCAGCGATTGCCCGCTGATTTGCGCCGCTTCACTCAGGTGCAGCGGACCGGAACTTCCGGCTGCGAACGCGCCCGTTGTCGCCAGTAAAGCCAACGCCAGCACCAAACTCTTCGTCACTTGGTTCCACTTCATAATTCACCCTTTCCGCCCGGCTCCGGCCGGGGATCCTTAGGGCGGCTGGTTTTCGGTCTTTTAAGTAGGACTTGCCTTTTCGCAAGAAAGTCCTACAATGCGCGTGTCAGGGTGACGCAAAAAGACGCGGGCCGCGAACTCGTGCTCTTTGCCTGGACTCCACTCACCTGGGCCGCCAAACCACGTGTGAGCCAGTCCCGTCACCCTGCGGAATCTTGTTTGAGTGAGCCGAGGTACTTCCTCCACTCACCCCTTCCTGGTTCGCGCTCTGATACGAATCTCTGTTGCGCGAAGTTCCCGTAGCGAACTTGTAATTTTGGACGCGCAGAATACAAGCGCGTTAGCAAGCGCTTGGGACTTTCCTTCACAGGTTGAGATTGTTTTGTAGCGTGTGACTTTAGTGGATGCGGAGGACGACCTTCCCGTAGTTCTTGCCTTCCTGCATCAGACTATAGGCGGCGCGCACATCGTTGAAGGAGAACACCTGTCCGATCACGGGATTCAGTTTGCCCTCTTTCAGCCACGACGACAGTTGCTTCCACGCCGCATCCATGAGCGTTCGATTCAAGCTCAGATAACTCAACCAAAGCCCGTGCACGCTTGCGCCTTTGGCGTATAGGAGCCGCGTGTCGAGTTGCGGAGTTTCTCCGGTGGCGGCGCCGTACACGACTACACGCCCGAAATCGCGCACACACTTCACGCTCTTGGCGACGTGCTCGCCACCCAGCATTTCGAACACCGCGTCGACGCCCTCGCCGCCGGTCAGACTCTTGATCGCGTCCTGGTAGTCCTGCTTCTTGTAGTTGATACCGTGCTGCAAGCCCAGTTCACGCACGCGCGCCAGTTTCTCCTCCGAAGAAGACGTTCCATACATTTCCACGCCGAGGATCTTGCCGATCTGCACCGCAGCGGTGCCGACGCCGCCCGCGACAGCATGAATCAGAACCCGCGCGCCCGCGGGCTTCTCCACGAGTCCAGCTTTCCAGTAAGCGAAGTACGCAGTGAAGAAGTTCACCGGGAAAGCAGCCGCTTGCTCCGCGGTGAAATTGTCGGGGACCGGCCACAGCAGGGCACGTTGCGCAGCCGTCTTCTCAGCGAAGGCCGACCACTGGGTGTACCCCATCACGCGGCGTCCACTGGAAATCTCGACGCCCGAAAACTCGCGGCCGGCCACGAGAGGTGGTTTCGGCGTCCCGGGATAACCACCGCGTGCCGTCAACAGATCAGCAAAGTTCAGGCCGCCAGCCTCAACCTGAACGAGGGTTTGATCCGGTCCCGCATGGGGGTCGGGAACGTTCTGAACTTCGAGAACTTCAGGTCCGCCGAAGCGCGGGATGACGAGGGCTTTCATGCGGAAAGTGTAGCAGTCTGGAACCGGTCGTTGTTCGCGGGTCTCTGGTCGGTAGGAAGGCTGGGCGTGCGGCCTGACCAGGGCGCGCGAAATCTCAAATCAATTGTGGCGCCCCCGTACGATTCGCTGCATCTATAATGAAGTTGAGTTTCCGACCCCTGCCGCCTGAGCTGTCGTGGCTGCGGGGGCGAGGGTTCGCGCGGAATATTTGGCGCGTGCCCGAGGGTGCTGGGGGAAACGCCTGCGCCTCCCGTGTTCGGAAAGGAAACGCTCGCTGGGTGACTCCTGCACGTGTTTCTTTCCCTGAACAACCAGATTGGAACTGCAATCGTTGGTCGCTAGTCGACGGTCGCTGGCAAGCGGCGGTTCGATCCGAACGGGACAGCGAAACGGCTAGCGACCGGCGACGAACGACCAATAACGTGCTTCTCACCGACAAATTCGGCCGCTCCATTCACGATCTGCGGATCTCGATCACCGACCGCTGCAATTATCGCTGTGTCTATTGCCGGACGGGAACAAATGGTGCAGCCTACGCCGAGCTGCCCTTTGATGATTACCTGCGCATGGCGCGCATTCTCGTCGGGCTGGGAATTACGAAAATTCGCCTGACCGGCGGAGAACCTCTGCTGCGCAAGGGCGTGGTCGATTTCGTGCGCGATCTGTCCAGTCTGCGCACGCACACGGGTGAAAAGCCCGAGATCGCGCTCACTACGAACGGGCATCTGCTGGCCGAGATCGCGCAGCCCTTGAAAGAGGCTGGGCTCAATCGTGTGACCGTCAGCATGGACGCGGTCGATCCCGACCGGTTCGCCCGCATCACGCGCGTACCCAACGGATTCGAGAGCGTGCTCGCAGGCGTGCGCGTGGCGCACAAGATTGGGCTTTCTCCGGTCAAAGTTAACTGTGTGCTCCTGCGCGGATTCAACGAAGACCAGATCATTCCCTTCGGCATGTTCGCGCGCGAAGAAGGCGTAATTGTGCGCTTCATCGAATTCATGCCGCTCGAAGAAGACCGCGTCTGGACCCGGGAAATCGTTGTCACGCTCGACGAGATCGTGGCCCGCATGTCGGAGTACAAACCGCTGGTCGAGATTCCCAATCAGTTCAGCGAAACGGCACGGCGCTACGTCTTCGAGGACGGCGTGGGAGAAATCGGCATCATCGCGCCCGTTTCGCATCCATTCTGCGGCCACTGTAGTCGCATCCGCATTACTTCAGACGGCAAGATTCGGACTTGCCTGTTCTCAGTATGGGATCACGACCTGCACGAACTGATGCGGCGGGGAGCGAACGACGAGAAACTCTCCGAATTCATCGTAGGAGTGATCGCGAAGAAAGAAGAGCGCCATCACATCGGAGAGGCAGGCTTTGTTCCCGCATCGCGGACGATGGTGCATATCGGAGGATAGTGATTAGTGGTTAGAGCAAGGCGCCCGAGTCGGCAGTTCACCCTCTTCGCAGGCATTTATGAGGCTGGGCGCGTGCTGAACGGACTGCTCAAGTCGCTGGATCGCGACCATGCGGCCTGACATTGGACAACTAAACACTAACCACAAATCGCTAACCACTGGTCTCAATAAAACGCATCGTACTTCGTAACGTCCCACGTCCCATCCTTGTTCTCCAAAGTCACCGAGAACAAGTCTTTGTAGGTTGCCTCCTGGCTGGGGCTGGAATACCGCTCGCCTTTGTAGTGCAGGATGATCAGCGGCGGCGCATCCTCCCATTCCACCAGGTTCCACGAGATCAGCGGGTGTTGGGTTTCAGAATCGCAAATGAAATCGGCGCGCTTCTTGCGGTAGTCTTTTTTCTTCTCCCACCGCGACAGGGCCTTGCGGCAGTTTCCGTCACGCATTTCGCCAATGAAGCTGTTGGCGGTTCGCTCGATAGTCCGATCACGGAACGGGTTCATGGTGATGCTGAGCGGCATGTGCGTGAGCGGGTCGCGCTCTTCGGACCGTGCCAACACCGGCGGTTGGGTACTCAGCCACCACAAATATCCCAGAAATATGAGCACCAGCAGTCCGCCGGAGCCCAGAGCGATTCCGAGATGGGTTTTGGAAACCTGCACTGCCCAAGAGTTTGGCGTTAACCACACGGATGGCGCAAGGTTACGACAGTGTGGCTGTCAGGAGAGCGGATCTGCCTATCTCTGGAGCGCGTCCGTGACCGGCTAGCAGCTGGTAAGGGCGACGTCCTTCAAACGCTGGCGTCATATTAAAACGGTTTAAATCACCGAAGTACTGCGGTACAATCCCTCCACTCTGCTGTGGCCCTGCCCGGCGTCCCGAGGTATACCGTGGTAAGTTCCCGCCGCACGAAGCTCGTTCCAGCCTTGCTCCTCCTCGCCCTTTCCGGTCGAATCAACGGCCAGCATGTCACCGTGGACATTGCTCCCAGCCACGCCGTCAACCGCATCAGTCCGCTGCAGGCGTTCGGCGCTGGCATTGACCGCGATCCACTGCAATCCGTAAAGACGATTTTCGATCCCGCGCATGTCGCGACCATGCTCTCGGCTGGCTGGGGCGGTGTCAGTTACCGCCTGAATACCGAACTCAGCATTCAGGCCTGGCACTGGAATCCCAACGGTGTATGGAGCGACGCTGCCAATCAGCAGGGATACTTCGTCGGAGCGCGCAACAGCGCGGGCTCAATCCAGCGCTCATTCGGCTACAACCTGCCCCATCGCGGTGTCACCAGCAATGACGGCTCTTCCGGCGGATATTCGCGTCTCGATGATGGGAATCTGAACACGTATTGGAAGAGCAATCCCTATCTCAGTCAGCAGTTCACCGGCGAAGACGACTCGCTGCATGCCCAATGGGTGATGGTCGATCTGGGTGCAAAGCAAGGTGTGAACGCAATCGAGATCGCCTGGGCCGATCCCTATGCGGTGAACTACCGCGTGCAGTACTGGACGGGCGGGGATGCGATCTACGATCCAGCGCACGGCCGCTGGAAGGACTTTCCGAGAGGCGCCGTGTCTGGAGCGATCGGCGGCACAGCCACGCTCAGACTAGCTGAGAACCGCGTGCAGGCGCAGTTTGTCCGCATCTGGATGACTGCCTCATCGGGCACCTGCGACAGCCACGGATCCTCCGACATCCGCAATTGTCTCGGATTCGCGATCCGCGAAATCTATCTCGGGCACGTCGGCGCGCAGGGTCAATTTGTCGATCTCATGCAGCATGAAAAAGACGATGGCCAGACCGCGACCTACTGTTCCTCGGTCGACCCGTGGCACGCACCAACAAGCGTAGCCAAAGATGACGGCGAGCAGCCGGGCTTCGACCTCGTCTTCACGAGTGGCATCACGCGCGGCCTGCCGATGACAGTTCCTGTAGCAATGCTCTACGACAATCCCGACAACGCCGCCAGCGAAATCACTTACCTCACGCAACACGGCTACTCCATTAACTACGTTGAAATGGGCGAGGAACCCGACGGACAGTTCATCGTGCCGGAAGACTACGCCGCTCTCTACATTCAGTGGGCCGACGCGATTCACAGAGTGGCTCCAGGCGTTCGCCTCGCGGGCCCAGTCTTCGAGGGTGTCACCGACGACATCCCCACCTGGCCTGACGCCAACGGCAATGCGTCATGGTTCACTCGCTTTCTCAATTTCCTGAGAAGCCACGGCCACCTTGCCGATTTCAATGTGATGACTTACGAGCATTATCCCTTCGATCCCTGCAACATCGAGTGGGGCAGCCTGTACGACGAGCCGCGACTCGTATCGCACATCGTGAAGGTGTGGCAGAAGGACGGGCTGCCGCCCGAAACCGCGCAGGAAATCACCGAGTACAACATCGCCTTCGATCAGAGTGCGCGTTACATGCAGACTTACGCCGCGCTCTGGCACGCCGACTTTGTCGGGAGTTTCCTCGCCGCCGGGGGGCACGCGGCTTACTACTACCAGTACGAACCGCTTCCCATGTATGAAGGTTGCGGAGGCTGGGGAACGTTCGGGATGTTCAACGTCGGCGACAACTACACCATCAAGCAGGAGTCCGCGCAATTCTTCTCAGCGCAGATGCTGACTCAGGAATGGGCAGAACCGGTCGACGCCATACACAGCGTCTACCCAGCCGCCTCCGACGTTCAGGACCGCGACGGCAATGTTCTGGTGACGGCCTACGCACTCCAGCGCCCGGATGGTGAGTGGGCCCTGCTTCTCGTGAACAAGGACCCCCACACCCCGCACTCCGTCTCAGTCCGATTCCACGATGCCGGCGGTGCACATTATTTCCAGGATGGAGTCGCGCAAGTCACGTTCGGGTCGCAGCAGTATGAGTGGCACGCCAACGGCGCGAATGGGTTCGCCGACCCTGACGGCCCCATCGCCCGCTCTGAGGAAGCCGGCGGCGCAGGCGCACAGTATGTCTTGCCCAAAGCGTCCGTGATTGTTCTCAGGGGCAACGTCCACTAGCCAGTCGGTTCTCCTCCGCCCCTGGTTTGTGTTTTCGCAACCGCAGGCGTATAGTTTCTCAAGAACTGTTGTGTCGTAGTACTTAGGAATTGTCGGAGCACACCAGTGGGCGAAAGCCCACTTTTTAGTTGGGTCAGGATTGGCTTCGAGTTAAAACGCAAGCTGTTGAAAAGATGGCCTTTGCAGAAGACAAGATCCGGGCGATTGCCGAGCGCGTCGCGGCCTCGAGCGGACTTGAGTTGGTCGAGGTGGAACTCCTCGGCGGTGGTAAGCACCGGATGCTCCGTGTGTTTATCGACCGTCCCGGCGCCGTGCCGACACATGAGCACCCGGACGGCGTGACACACGAAGATTGCTCGAACTTCAGCCGTGAGTTCGGAACCATCCTCGACGTGGAGGACGCAGTTCCCGGCGGAACGTATGTGCTCGAAGTTTCGTCGCCGGGCTTGGACCGCAAGCTCACCAAGGCCACGGATTATGAGCGCTTCCGCGGACATCGCCTGAAGCTGATGACGCGGCTGCCGGTGAACAATAACCGGCATTTTGAAGGAACGCTGGAAAGCTTCGAGAACGGGAAACTGGTGCTTGATCTGACGGCGGCGCGACGCAAGATGCGCCCTAAAGAAGGGCAGGCTCCGAAGGTTGAGATCGAATTGGCCAACGTGGAGAAGGCCAATCTGGTACCGGAAATCTAGAATTCGGTAGCTGGTAGCCGGTAGTCAGTCTCGATCGCGTTTCGCTGACTACCGACTACTGACTACCGACTACAAGGTTTTAAAAATGGCAAGCGAGCTCTACAACATCATCGAAGGGGTCAGCCGGGAAAAGGGCATTGATCCGCAGATTGTGGTCAGCGCGGTCGAAGACGCCATCGTTGTGGCAACGCGCAAGTACTACAAGTCGCAGGAAAATCTGCGTGCCGTGCTCGACAAGGAGACCGGCAAGATCAACGCCTATGCGGTGAAGGCGATCGTCGAGACACCCGAGCAGGTTGAAGACCCGAACCTGCAGGTGACGGTCGAACAGGCTCGCAAGCTCGATCCCAACGCCGAAGCCGGCGGAGAGCTGCTGATTCCCAAAGTGACCGAAGGGATCCTGGGCCGCATTGCCGCTCAGCTCGCAAAGCAAGTCATTTTTCAGAAAGTACGCGAGGCCGAGCGCGACACGGTTTACAACGAGTACATCGGGCACGTCGGCGAAATCGTCAACGCCACCGTGAAGCGGATCGAAGGCCCTGACGTGATTCTCGACATCGGCAAGGCCGAAGCGCGCATGGGCCGCAAAGAGCAATCGCGTCTTGAATCGTTTGCCGTCGGCGAGCGCGTGCGCGTTGTGATTGCCCGGGTGGAGAAAGCCTCCAAGGGACCGGGGGTCGTGGTGTCTCGCGCCGCGCCAGAACTCGTGCAGCACTTGTTCCAGACGGAAGTGCCGGAAATTTACGACGGCACAGTCGTTATTCGCGCCATCGCGCGCGAAGCCGGCGAGCGCACCAAGATCGCTGTCATGTCCAAAGACAAAGACGTGGACGCCGTGGGCGCCTGCGTCGGCATGAAGGGCATGCGGGTGCAGTCGATCATTCGCGAGCTGCGCGGAGAAAAAATCGACATCATCGAGTATCACGAGGATCCGGTCACATTCGCCGAAAAAGCGCTGCAGCCGGCCAAAGTGAGCCGTGTCACGGTTGCCGACGCGGCGGAGAAGCATCTTGAAGTGGTTGTCGATGACACCCAGCTCTCGCTTGCCATTGGGAAGAAGGGTCAGAACGTCCGCCTCGCAGCGAAGCTGTTGGGCTGGAAGATCGACATCAAGAGCGAGGAAGAGAAGCGCCAGGAAGTGGAGCAGCAGATGTCGGCGCTGGTCACCCAGGCCGCGACTCCGCTCGAGAGTGTTCCTGGACTCGGCGATGGGCTGGTCGAGAAACTCAAGGCTGCCGGTGTCAGTACGGTCGAAAGTCTGGCCGACATGACTCCTGAGCAACTCGAGGCGATCGAGGGCATCGGGCCCAAGACGGTGGAAAAAATCAGTATTGCGGTCAATAATTACTTCTCCAGCCTGGAAGGCGGCGAGACAGTCGCGGCCGCGGAGTCCGACGGCAGCGAATCCACGGAAGAAGCGGCGAGCGGAGAAGGCGCAGCGGAAGCCTCAGCGGAAAGTTCGGAACCGGTGGCCGACGAGCAGCCTGCGGAAGGCCCCGCCGGCGTGGAAGCCGCTGCCGACGACGAGACAGCAGAAATCGCCGTCGACCCGGAACCGGCAGCAGAGAATGCCGCGGACGAAGAAAAAGGCTGACCCGCGACTCTGGAGATCACGGCCTCCGGTCGCTATGACGAGTTGAACGGTGTGCGCTTAGGGTCCGTAGGTCACTGCTCCAAATCTTTTGGTGAGCCCATGAGGTTGACATGAGAGCTTAGGCGAAAACGGTTGGAAGAAGCGAGAGGGTGGATGAGTAAGATTCGAATCAACGATCTGGCGCGCGAGTTAGAAGTGAAAAGCAAAGCGATTCTCGACGCGCTCCCCGAAGTCGGGGTTACTGAGAAGAAGACGCACTCCAGTTCGCTGGAGGAGCACGAGGCGGTTCTGGTGCGCAACCATTTCCGCGCTCACGCGGAAGAGTCTTCCGCCGCCGCGAGGTCTTCCCGCGCTGCGCGTCCTGACAGTGAGATCAAGACCAAGATTGACCTTTCTCATATTTCCCGCCCCGGGGACGTACTGCGAGCGATCCAGCAGAAGGAAGCGACCACCCAGACTCCTCCGCGTCCGGTGGCACGGCCCGTTCCTCCCGCGCCGCCAGTCGTCGCCAAGCCGGAAGTTCCCGTCGCACCATCACCGGCAAAGCCTGCCGTTCCTCTCAAGCCGGTTGTCGAACCTCCCGCGCCAAAATTTGTTACGCCCGCATCCGTCGCCGCCGCGCGTCCACCCGCAGCGGTGGTGATTCCGCCGAAGCCACCCGCGGCGCCTCCGGTTGCGCCTCCGAGTGCGAGCGCTGCGCCGCCTGCTGTGGCCACCGCGCCCCGGCCCGCTGCTCCCGTTCCCCCTGCGGTTGTAGTCCCAACGCCACCGCCACCTCCGGCTCCGTCTGCCGAGTTGCAGGCTGCCGCTCCTCCCAAACCTCCAGTGGCCGCTCCGCCGCGCGTGATCATGCCGCAGACCGGACCGCGTCCCGTATACAAAGCTCCGCCTGCTGCGGCTCCGCGTCCGATGCCGGGCCGTCCCGAGCCAGGCAAACCGATCTTCCAACGTCCCCGGCCCCAGCAGTCGTCAGCGCCAGGCATGCGTCCGCCGCTGCGTCCCGGCGAACGCCGGCCTATGCATCCCACGCGGCAGTCGCCGACCGGCACTCGTCCCTTGGGCGTTGGACCGGGCGGGACGTTGCCGCCGCCCGGACCTTCGCGTCCCGGCAGCCGCCCAGGCGCGCCTTCGCGCCGCCCGGGACAACGCTACATTCCGCGCGGCATAAAAGAAGGCCCGATGAAGGGCTACACTCCGCCGCCGCGGGTAACGATTTCCAACGAGCCGCTGCCCATCACGCGGAACATCACCATCACCGAAGGAATCTCGGTCAAGGACCTTGCCGAAAAGCTCGGCATCCGCGCCAAGGATCTGATTGCCCGCCTGCTCGCCCGCGGCGTGTTTGCCACCATCAACCAGACCCTCGATGCCGAACTGGCCACCGAGATGGCGCGCTTCTTCGGCGCCGACACCGAAGTCATTACCTTCGAAGAACAGGCCGCCAAAGACATGGCGGAGACTACCGAAGGCAGCGAAGAATCAGCCGAAGCCGTGCCGCGCCCGCCCGTGGTGACCATCATGGGCCACGTCGATCACGGTAAGACCACGCTGCTCGACTCCATCCGTTCCACCAACGTCGCCGAAGGCGAAGCGGGCGGCATCACGCAGCACATCGGCGCCTACAAGGTTCGCATCCTCGACACCGCCTCTCCCGCCTATGGCCGCGAGATCGTCTTCCTCGATACGCCTGGCCACGAAGCGTTCACACGCATGCGCGCCCGCGGCGCCAAGGCGACCGATATCGTTGTGCTGGTGGTCGCGGCCGACGACGGCGTCATGCCGCAGACACTCGAAGCCATCGATCACGCGCACGCGGCCGAAGTCCCGATCATCGTCGCCGTCAACAAGATCGATAAGCCGGAAGCGATGCCCGACCGGGTGAAGAAACAGCTCGGCGATCGCGGCCTGCTGCCCGAAGAGTGGGGCGGCAAGACCGTGTTCGTTGACGTTTCGGCGAAGAAGAAAACCAATCTCAACCTGCTGATGGAAATGATCTGCCTTACGGCCGACCTGCAGGAACTGAAAGCCGTCCCCGGACGCGCCGCCAACGGCCTCGTCCTCGAAGCCAAACTCGATCGCGGACGCGGTCCCGTCGGCACCATCCTGGTGCAGAACGGTACCCTGCATACGGGCGATAACTTCGTGGTCGGCAACGTGTTCGGGAAAGTGCGCGCCATGTTCGACGATCGCGGCGCACAACTCAAGGAAGCGCCACCCTCCACCCCCGTCGAGATCCTCGGCCTCGAAGGCCTGCCGCAAGCCGGCGATCAATTTGTCGTGGTCACGGACCGCGAAAAAGCCCGCGACATCTCCGACTACCGCGAGCAGAAAGCGCGCGAGGCCGCTCTCGCCAAGAGTTCCCGCGTTTCGCTCGAAGGTTTGGCTGAACAATTGAAGACGGCAGGGATGAAGGAACTGAACATCATCCTCAAGGGAGACGTCGGCGGCTCGATTGAAGTGCTCACTGATCTCCTGGCCAAGCTCTCCAACGATAAAGTCCGCCTCAAGGTGCTGCGCGCCGGAGTGGGCGCCATCACGGAAGGCGACGTTCTGCTGGCATCCGCGTCGAACGCGATCATCATCGGCTTCAACGTCCGTCCGGAACGCAAGGCGCAGGAACTGGCCGAGCAGGACAAGGTCGACATCCGGCTGCACTCGATCATTTACGAGCTCCAGGACGAGATCAAGCGCGCCATGAGCGGCCTTCTCGAACCGACCTTCAAGGAGACCTACCACGGTCGCGCTCAAGTGCTCGAAACCTTCCGCATCCCGAAAGTGGGCACGGTCGCCGGCTGCCGCGTAACCGACGGCATCATCAAGCGCGACTCCGAGGTCCGCCTGCTGCGCGACAACGTGGTCGTGTTCAAAGGCAAAATCGGATCGCTGCGGCGCTTCAAAGACGATGCCAAAGAAGTGCACAACGGCATGGAATGCGGCATCTCGATCGCCAACTACGGCGACGTGAAAGTCGGCGACGTGATCGAAGCCTTCGTCACCGAGAAGATTGCCGCCGAAGTCATCGCCTGATTTGCAATTCTTCTGCGAGGGAGAGGGAGTCGAAGTGTGGTCCCTGAATTCCAGTCGCCTCGCAGGCAACTAACCTGCATTGCGATACGCTCGTGCTAAAGTATCGGAAAGTCCCAGACTGATATTGCTTTCTTCTCGAGCGACATGCTTCGATCCATTCGTTCTGTGTTGGCCATTCCGACAGCCTACCAATTGTGGTGGAACGTGGTCGGTGGACCGGCGTGGGCGAAGGTGCTGGTCAACGAATATCTCCAGCCCAGCCCCGGCATTCGCATTCTTGAAATCGGCTGTGGTCCCGGGACCATCGTCGGCTACCTCCCGCCGTCCGACTATTTGGGATTTGACCTGAGTTCCAAGTACATCGAAATGGCCAGGAACCGCTTTCCCCAGGCACAATTTGTCTGCGAACGGGTCAGCCAGTTCTCGCTCGCAAAGCGGCAGAGCTTCGACGCGGTGTTAGCGCTGGGTATCGTGCATCATCTCGACGACGCAGAAGCCAAACAGCTATTTCAAATCGGTTATGACGCGCTCAGAGTTGGCGGCAAACTGATTACGGCCGACGGCGTCTGGACGAGCGATCAGCGGGCGGCCACCCGCTGGCTGCTGGCCAGGGATCGCGGCGAACACATACGAAGCGAGCGGGAATACCTCAACCTTGCCTCTCAGGTGTTCAGCAACGTAAAACCCAGCGTCCGCCACGATCTTTTGCGGATCCCGTATTCCCATCTTATTTTGGAATGCGTCCGCTGATTCAATGCGGCACCGATGGAGCGTGTCCATTGACGCAAGTTGAAGCGATGGCCAGTCCTCCGCCGGCGGTTTCACCCGCCGGCTTCCGGCTGGGGTACCGGCCAAGTCTCGACGGACTCCGCGGTATAGCTGTTCTGGTCGTCATGGCGCACCACGCTTACGTTCCTTACTTCCGCGGCGGTGGCGTTGGCGTCGACATCTTTTTTGTTCTCAGCGGATTTCTCATTACCAGCCTCTTGCTGGAAGAGTGGCAACGGAGGCGGAACATCAGCCTGCGAGGTTTCTACCTGAGGCGCGCTCTTCGCCTGCTGCCTGCGCTGTTCGTGCTCCTGCTGGCCCTGCAAACGTTTGCACTGCTGAGAATGCATGGCACTGCATTCTGGGAAATGGAAAAAGCCATCGGTGCGGTTCTCGGTTATTTCGGGAACTGGGTGGCTGCGCTCAATCTCTACGACATGCGCGTGCTCGCGCACACGTGGTCGTTGTCCATCGAGGAACAGTTCTACTTCCTGTGGCCGATCGTGCTGTTGCTCATGCTGCGGAATCACCGGAGTGCGAAATGGATCTTGAGCGCGCTGCTCATCGTTGCCGGTGTCATCGTCGTGATCCGCGCGGGGCTGGCCGGGACCCTCTCCGTAGCGCGCATTTACAACGGCAGCGACTTCCGCTTTGACGAACTTCTTACCGGCTGTGCTCTGGCGGTTGCCCTGCGCGCCGGGATGATCGGCAAGCGAGTGCTTTTTGTCGCGCCCTATCTGGTGCTCCCGGCGATCATGGTGATCTTTAAACTGATTGCGTTTCCGACGTCGTTCGTGCGGCTCGCAGCGATGGGATGGCCCGCGATCGAGGTATCCGTAGCGATGCTTATTCTCTATCTGGTGACCACGTCGTACACCTTTCTCCATCGGATTCTGGAAAGGCGCTGGCTCGTGTGGGTGGGGCGTATCTCTTACGGTCTCTACCTGTGGCACGTTCCCGTTCTGGGAAAGGCGGGAGGGTTTCACTTGCCTGGGCCTCTAAGAGTTGCGGCCGGATTTGCGCTCACGTTTGCCGCAGCCGGTCTCTCTTATTACTTGATTGAGCGCCGGTTCCTGCGGCGCAAGGCACGACTGCAACCAGTAACTGCTCCAAGCTAGCCATATTCCATGCTGT